>OBJS01000100.1_pt1 | contig 36890 bp, 31 predicted proteins | sample 1519851 | NCBI WGS metagenome assembly OBJS01 (sample SAMN03019806, study PRJEB22545) | beach sand metagenome | biome: beach; feature: sea beach; material: beach sand | place: USA: Municipal Pensacola Beach, FL | collected 2010-10-20 | depth 25-47 cm m
CGGGATCGACCTGATCGGTGACAAAGCTGTCGCCGATTGCGCGCGGCAGGATGAAATTGATCCGCCCGTCCGCAACCTTCTTGTCCTGGGCCATACCGGCAAGCAGGGTATCGACATCGATATCCGCGCCTTTGATGTCTGCCACCCGGACAGGCAATCCGATCCCTGATAAATGCCGCTTTACCCGCTCGACTTCCTGCCCGGTGGCCAATCCCATCGCATGGGACAGCGCAAAGGCAAGGCACATGCCGATCGCAACCCCTTCCCCATGCAAGAGCCGCGCATCGTAATTGGTGGCCTGTTCAAGCGCGTGACCGAATGTATGACCGAGATTGAGCAATGCGCGCTGCCCCGCCTCCCGCTCATCGGCTGCCACGATCTGTGCCTTGGCACGGCAGCTTTGCGTCACAGCCTCTACCCGCGCCGGCAAATCACCTGCGCAAAGCGCTGCGCCATGCTGTTCCAGCCAGTCGAAAAACGCCGCATCCCCTAGCAGCCCGTATTTCACGACTTCGGCATAGCCGGCCAGCAATTCGCGGCGCGGCAGACTGTCAAGCAGTGCGATATCGGCCAGAACGATGCGCGGCTGATGAAATGCGCCGATCAGGTTTTTGCCATGCGGGCTGTTGATCGCGGTTTTTCCGCCAACAGATGAATCGACCTGCGCAAGCAGGGTTGTCGGGATCTGCGCGAAATCGACCCCGCGACGCAGAATTGCCGCGGCAAAGCCTGTCAGATCGCCGATCACCCCACCGCCGAGCGCCAGTATCAGATCACCGCGTTCGATCTTTTCCGCAAGCAGCCAGTCGAGCAGCCGCTCCAGCGTCGCGAAATTCTTGGTCTGCTCGCCAGGTGGCAGGATTTGCGTCACACAGGCGATGCCGGCTGCGCGCAATGCCGCTTCCGCCGCGGCAAGATGAAGATCGGCGACATTCCGGTCGGTCACAAGCGCGACGCGATTGCGTTTGAGGAATGGCGCAAGCCTGTCGCCCAGATCGGCAAGCAGACCGGGGCCGATATGGATCGGATAGGATCTGTCGCCAAGGGCGACCGTAACAAGCTCTTCGCGGGGCACACTCATTTACCGATCCGCCTGATGGTGAGGGTCTGAAAAATAGCCTTGCAGCGCCGTGATGATCGCATCGACAATCTCCTCATGCGGCGCATCGGTGCTGTCCACCGTAATGTCGGCCTGCGCATAGACGGGATAGCGTTCGTCGCGCAGGCGGGTCATGATTTCCGCCGGATCGCCCTGCTTCAGCAAGGGGCGATTATTGCGACGCGCCACCCGCTTGAGCAGCAGCCCGACATCGGCCCGAAGCCAGACGGACACGCCGTCGCGCTTGATCTGGGCGCGGGTTTCGGGATCCATGAACGCGCCCCCGCCGGTGGCAAGCACGCCGCCATTTTGCTGTAACAGCCGCGCGATGACCTTCCGCTCGCCTTCGCGAAAATGCTGCTCGCCATGCTGCGCGAAGATTTCGGGAATGGTCATGCCCGCCGCCGCCTCGATTTCCGCATCCGCATCCACAAACGGAATATCAAGCCGGTTTGCCAACCGTCGGCCGACCGTGGTCTTGCCGGCTCCCATCAGCCCGACAAGCACAATTACCCGATCGCCGGCCGGATTTGGCACCGGCTCGCCATTTACGGCAGTATGGTTTTGTGTATTCTCGTCCATTATTCTTTCCGGCCGCAGGCGGGACAGCCCGCAGCGCACAGGCGAATTCGCGTCTATAGCTACCCGCTTCTTGCCATTGGGGCAATCATGCATCGGCAATCAGACGCAGCCGATAGCGGGAATTGAACAGCGGCCCGTGTGTGGATAGAGTCAGCCGCGATCGCAGCACGCTTTGTCGCTGATTCGCGCCACACACAGTCGAATATGGAAGGCCCGCCAATTTCGATGCAAAAACTGACCCGCTTTATCCTGCTTTTGCTGTTTGTCACATTCCTGGGCGGCATCGCCTTTCTGGCGGTATGGGATATTCCGCCCCCCGTTCAGACGGTCGAGAAAGCCCTGCCGGATGCAGCGCTTACACATTAGGCCGATCAGCAGATCCGGCACGCAAACCAGACCGGCAAACCGGCAGCTTCAGCCAAGGCGGCATTTGCAGATTGCCGTGATCGGCGTCGGGGCCTGGCTGGGTGTCTGTGGCAACGCATGGGCACAACCGACCCCGCTCTACCCGCCCGCCACACGAACCGCGCCGCCCCCTGCCCAGACCGCGCCCTATTCACCGCCCGCCGGGCCCACCTATCCGCAACCGGCCAAGCCAGCACCGGCGCCCGCGCCTGTTCAGACGTCCCCCGCCGATACGCAATCGCCGACTGACAGCACGGCTGCATCACCCGATGCGATCCAGATCGGGGAGCTGCCCGCCTTCGATATATCGACGCTGGGGCTGCTTGACGCTGAAAATGGCGGCTTTGGCACCGATCTGTGGGCCCGGACCGAGCGCCCGCTGGTTGAAACACTGATCGCACAGCTGCCAATGCAAGCCGCCTCGCGCAGCCGCAATATCATCGCCGCGCGGCTATTGCTCAGCCGGGCCAATCCGCCCGCAGGTGAACGATCCGACGGGCATGCCTTATTGGCCCTGCGGCTTGAGCGGCTGGCGGCTGGCGGCTGGCTTGATGCGGTCGGGCAACTCGTCGGCAAACTTGCCGAACCTGACAAGAGCCCCGCAATCCTGCGCAGCCATGCCGACTATCTGCTCGTACAAAACGATCTGCGGACCGTTTGCCCGATTGCGGATCAACTGGTGGCGGACAGCCCTGATATTTTCTGGTTGAAACTGTCGGCAATCTGCAAGCTGGACGCCGGCAACCTATCTGCCGCGCAACTTGCCGCCGAGCTGATTGCGGAACTCGACCCAACTGATACGGCCTTTCAAAGTCTGTTCCTGCAGGCGGCAGGGGGCGCGCCTGCGACGCTACCCGACGATTTCAGCCCGACACTGGTGCAGCTATTGCTGATCCGCCGGCTGGGCCTGCCCCTGACCGAAGCGGCAGTGAACGCTGCCTCGCCGGCAAGCTTGCTGGCACTGACCCGGATGCGCGATCTTGATACCGGTCTTGTCATTGCTGCCGCCGAACGCGCGGAAGCAATCGGCGCATTGCCAACATCTGAACTCATCAAACTATATACCGCGGCCCCACCCCTGCCAGAGGATCCCGAAGCCGCAAAAGCCATCGCCGCGCCCTTGCGCAATGCAGGGCTTTATCAGGCGGTGCAGGCGCAACAGGCCAGCCGTGCACGGGCATTGGCGCTGTCGGCGGCATTCGACGCCGCCCATGAAAGCGGCACGCTTGGCCCGGTGGCGCGCAGCAATCTGACCGCCATGGCATCCCTGCAGCCGGGGCGCGAACTGCTGTGGCTGTCGGGCAATCTGACCCGTGGCCTGCTGATCGCCGGGGATTCCCGCGCCGCGCTCAGCTGGTACCAGATGGTCAGGCTTGCCGCCTCGCCCGCCAATATCGAAGCGCAACGCATGGCGCAGTTTCTGTGGCCGCTGATGCGCCTTGCCCTGTCGGAGGCACAGATGGCCGATGATCCGACGCAGCTTGTCCGGTGGCTTGATCTGCATCTGGACCGCGCACGGCCTGAAACCCGGATGCAGGCAGAACTGCTGATGGCTGCGATGGACGGGCTCGGCTTGTCGGTTTCCGAACCCGCCCTTACCCGACTTGCGCTTTTCCCCCATGCGGATGGCAACCCCGGCAGCGATGCCGAAACCGCGGGCACCCGTCATACCTATTCAGGCTTCACACTGGATCGGCTGCTGCAAATCGCGGCCGCGGACAACCGGGTCGGCGGAACATTGCTGATCGCACTGAATTTGCCCCGCGCCGATACCCCACAGGACGGTGAACCGGCAGCCCTTGCGGCAATGCTGCAGGCGCTGCGTGCCGTCGGGCTTGAGACCGAGGCGCGACAAATTGCCATCGAACTTGCCATCGCCGCGGGACTATAACCGCCCGAGGCCCATCACCGACAGATTGCCATGTCCCAAGACACCTATCTGATCGATGCCTTTCTGGAGATGCTGAGCGCCGAACGCGGCGCGGCAGGTAACACCCTTGCCGCCTATGGGCGCGATCTTGCCGATTTCAGCCAGTTCCTGAAAAAGCAGGGCATCGCGATCGAGCAGGCAAACACCGACCGGATCGAGGCCTATCTGAGCCGGCTGACACAGCAGGGGCTGTCGGCGGCGACCACTGCGCGGCGCTTGTCCGCGTTGCGGCAATTCTACAGGTTCCTCTATTCCGAGGCGATCCGGCCCGATGACCCCACACAGACGATCGCCGCGCCCAAACATCGCCGCCCCCTGCCCCACAGCCTGAGCGAAGCCGATGTCGGGTTGCTGCTTGCCACGGCGCAACAGGATACAGACAGCCCCAAGGGCGCACGCACCGCCTGTTTGATGGAACTGCTTTATGCCACCGGCTTGCGGGTGAGCGAGCTTGTCGGCCTGCCGCTGTCGGCCCTGGCGGGGGAGCGCGACATGCTGCTTGTCACCGGCAAGGGGGGCCGCGAGCGGCTTGTGCCGCTCAGCCCGGCAGCTTGCGCGGCCCTCGATAATTACCTGCGCTTTCGGCCCGATTTCCAGACCGCCAAAGGAACCGCTTTTCTGTTTCCCTCACGCGCCAGGAGCGGGCATCTGACGCGACACCGTTTTGCGCAAATCCTGTCGGAACTGGCCATACAGGCCGGACTGCCCCACAGGAAAATTTCACCGCATACCCTGCGGCATGCATTTGCGACCCATCTGCTGTCGCGCGGCGCGGATTTGCGCGCGGTGCAGCAGATGCTTGGCCATGCGGATATTTCAACGACAGAGATCTATACCCATATTCTGGATGCCAGAATGCAGCAACTTGTCCAGACGCACCATCCGCTGGCAAGGTTGAACAAGCCCGGGCATGACAGTTGAGGGACAAAACAGCCAGACTGAAATTCACCCTGCCGACCAAGGGGGTGGGATTGACACGGCTTGCTGACAAGGTAACAAGAAAGCTGGCCCGCTATTACGCCGCTGCCTTGCGCGGCGGCGGAGGGGCACAAATGAACGGAGCCGGACAGAAATAATGCGGACTTATCTGGATTTTGAAAAGCCGATTGCCGAACTGGAAGGCAAGGTCGAGGAGCTGCGCCAGCTGGCAGCAGAAGACCCGACCATGAATATCAGCGACGAGGTCGCCAAGCTGGAGCTGAAAGCCGATAATTTATTGCGGCAAAGCTACGCCAAACTGTCGCCCTGGCAAAAAACACTTGTCGCGCGCCATCCGAACCGGCCGCATTGTCAGGATTATATCGACCGGCTGATCGAGGATTTCACACCGCTTGCCGGCGATCGCGGTTTCGCCGAAGACAAGGCCATCATCGCGGGGCTTGGCAAACTCAAAAACCGGCCGGTCATGGTTATCGGCCAGGAAAAAGGCCATGATATCGAAAGCCGGATGCGACACAATTTCGGCATGGCCCGACCGGAAGGCTACCGCAAGGCCATCCGCTTGATGACATTGGCCGAACAATTCCGCCTGCCGGTGATCACGCTGATCGACACGCCAGGCGCCTATCCTGGCGTCGGCGCGGAAGAAAGAGGCCAGGCGCAGGCCATCGCCAGCTCCATCGAACGCAGTCTGTCACTGACCGTGCCGCTTATCGCGGTAATTATTGGCGAGGGCATGTCCGGTGGCGCCATCGCACTTGCCGCGGGCAATGACGTGCTGATGCTTGAACATGCGATTTATTCGGTGATCAGCCCGGAAGGCTGCTCGTCCATCTTGTGGCGCTCATCGGAAAATGCCGCGGAGGCGGCCACGGCCATGAAGCTGACCGCGCAGGAGCTGCTCAACCTGAAAATCATTGATGAAATCATCCCAGAACCGATGGGCGGGGCACATCGCGAACCGATTCAGACAATCCACCAGACGGGTGAAGCTATTGGCAATACGCTGGCAAGGCTCGAAAAGCTGAGCCCTGCCGAACTCAAACAAGGCCGCCGCGAAAAATTTCTGGCAATGGGACGGCAGGGTCTGCATTAAGGGGCTGCATTAGCCCTCGGCCGCACGCGTCGATAACCACGCAAACTCCGCAGACCCGACGCGCGGACACGCCGTCAGGGGTCAGCAGCACTCCCCCGGACCGCAGGCATTCACCCCATCGGCGGTGAGATTATATTCTGTGCCCTTGGTTTCGCCCGGATCGCGGCGCACCGACCGCATGCAGTCGAAAACCCCTGCCTCGGCAAGCGGAATTTCGACAAGCGGCGGCACCGGATAGACCTGCGCCTCATAGGGTTGCGAGGTCAGAAGACGGAATGTCTTGTCGCACACCGCGACCGGCACACCGCGTTCAAAGACATGCCCGTCATCATCTTCGACTTTCGACCAGGGCCCGCCATAGATCACCGCCTGGTTTCGCTCAAGACACGGCCCCTGCTTACCCTTATAGGCTGTCACGGTAACCGAGCGGAACTCGATCCCCTCAACGGTTTGCCAGGGCTCCGCATCGCGTTTGGCGATCGCTATCCCGTGAAAGCCTGCCGCCTCGAACGCGCGCAGGAAGTCACGTTCCTGAAACGCGCCGGACACGCAGCCCGACCAGAGTTCGGGATCATCGCGCAGATGTTGCGGCACCGGCTCATCCGATACGATATCGGAAATTGCGACCCGGCCACCAACCTTCAGCACACGAAACATTTCGCCAAACAATGCGGCCTTGTCCTCTGCGGCGACAAGGTTCAGCACGCAATTCGACACAATCACATCCACCGAATTATCTGCAATAAGCGGCGCCTGCGCGGCCTGGTTCCGGCGAAAATTCTCGAATGCCTGAAAGTCGGCATAGGACTGTACCGGGTGTTCAGCCAGATAGGCTTCAACCGCATCGATATCGGTTTTCAGATCCTGAATCTTGCCGCGCTTGAACGACACATTATCCCAGCCAATGCTTTCAGCAATCTGCCTACGGTATTTTTCCGCAAGCGCAAGCATCGGCGGGTTGAAGTCTATCCCCGTAACCTTTCCTTCAGCCCCCACGATCTGCGAAATGATGTAGCAGATCTTGCCGCCGCCGCTCCCCAGATCGAGAACGGTTTCACCGGGCTGAATGAATTGCGAGGGATCGCCACAGCCATAATCGCGTTCGATGATCTCCTCGGGGATAACCTCAAGATAGCGGGTGTCGTAATCGACCGGACAACACAGGGCTTCTTCGCGCATTTGCGACGCATCCCCGTAACGCTTCAGAACTTCCTGTTCCGTATCAGTTGCCACAAGCACCATATGAACCACCCTTTTCATGCGCAGAAACCTATCGGGCAGGCCGCCCCGTCGGACACCCTGAATCCGGGTCATAGTGTAACCTGACAGAAAAGGGACGGCCAGCCATCAGCCGGCATCATTCCGCACCCCCACGCAATTGTGAAGACCCCGCGCGGGTAACATGAAACCACGCTCAGGCGCGGACGATCCGATCCCGATTTTCGGTGACCCCGGCGGTCGCATTGCGGGTATCGATGACAAGCGTGACCGCATCGACAAGTGCCGCATAATCGACGCCATCATGATCGGTACAGATCAGCGCCGCATCGTAATTTGCAAACGCCGCAATATCCCAGGCAACCGACGTCCGGCCTGCCAGTTCACGATGCGCGCGGGTGACACTCAGTGTCGGCACATGTGGGTCGTAATAATCCACCTGCGCACCACGTCGCTCAAGCTGCTGCATCAGGACCAGGGCAGGCGATTCGCGCATGTCGTCGACATTTTTCTTGTATGCGACCCCAAGCATCAGAATCCGCGCGCCCCTGGCTCCCATTCCCTTCCGGTCGCTCAGCTCCCGCACCAGCCGCTCCACGACAAGATGCGGCGCACGGCTGTTGATTTCGCCCGCCAGCTCGATAAAGCGGGTGGGCACGTCATATTCACGCGCCTTCCAGGTCAAATAGAAAGGATCGATCGGTATGCAGTGACCGCCAAGCCCGGGCCCGGGATAAAACGGCATGAAACCGAACGGCTTGGTCTTTGCCGCATCGATCACTTCCCAGATATCGACGCCCATGCTGGCATAGACATGCTTGAGTTCATTGACGAGCGCGATATTGACCGAGCGGAAAATATTCTCCATCAGCTTGACCGCCTCGGCCGTGGCCGCCGAAGAAACCGGAACAACCCCGGGCACAAAGCATTCGTAGAACGCGCAGGCAAGATCGCAGGCGGCGGCCCCGTCGCCGCCCACCACCTTGGGTATATCCGATGTATTGAATTGCGGATTACCGGGGTCTTCCCTTTCGGGGGAATAGGCAAGAAAGAAATCTGCCCCCGACCGCAGCCCGTTTTCTTCGAGAATGGGCCGCATGACCTCATCGGTCGTCCCCGGATAGGTCGTCGATTCCAGAATGACAAGCTGCCCCGGGCGCAGGCTGCGTGCGATGGCGCGCGCGCTATCCTCCACGAAGCTCAGATCGGGCTCGCGATAGATATTGAGCGGTGTCGGCACGCAGATCAGGATGATATCGGCGTCCCGCAATCGGGTGAAATCGGCCGTCGCCTCGAACAGGTTGCCATCGCGCATTTTGGCGATTTTCGCATCTGACACGCTGCCGATCGGTGAATGGCCGCCATTGATCCGTGTCACCCGGTTCTGATTGACGTCAAAGCCAAGCACCTGGAATTGCGCCCCGGTCACAGCGCTTGCCAGCGGTAAACCGACATAGCCCAGACCAATAACCCCGACACAGGCCTGCCGGGATGAAATTTTCGCGGCGAGCGCGCTTGCCGCCTGACTGTCCTGCACCTTGTTTATCCCTCCGCCAGCGCGGATGCCATCTGCGACAGGTGATCGCAAATATAGTCTGCAACATCTTCCGGCATATAGGGGTGCATCGGCAAACTCAAGACCGTTTGTGACAGACGCTCGGCAATCGGCAGGCTGCCCTCACCCCCGCCATAAGCGCGATAGGCGGGTTGCAGATGCATGGGTCTGGGATAGTAGATCTGCGTCGGAATACCGGCATCCGTCAGTTGCCGCTGCAACCGTTCGCGCGCCGGGGTCTGAAGCGTGTATTGCGCCCAGGCGGAGATATAGCCTTCCGGCCGCGCAGGCGGACGCGCCAGACCCGCAAGTGCCGCATCATAGCGGCGGCTCAACGCTTCGCGGCGGCTTTGTTCCACACGCAGTGCCGGCAGCTTCGCCAGAAGCACCGCGGCCTGCAAGGTATCGAGCCGGCCGTTCACCCCGACCCGGACAATGTCATATTTCCCCGCCCCCTTGCCATGCGCGCGGATCGAACGCAGCGTTTCGGCAAGCGCCTGATCTTCGGTAAAGATCGCGCCACCATCGCCAAAGCAGCCAAGCGGCTTTGCCGGGAAAAAACTTGTGGCGGTCAGATCCGCAAGCCGCCCGACCTGACGCCCGTGACAGCTTGCCGACAAGCTTTGCGCCCCATCGCCGATAAGCCGCAGACCGTGCGCGTCCGTAATCGCGCGCAGGCGCGGGTAATCGGCGGGCAGCCCGTAAAGATCAACCGCGATCACAGCCTTGGGGCAAAGCGTGCCCGACTGCGCGACCTGTGCGATTTGCCGACGCAGATCCTCGGGATCGAGCGTGCAGCTATCTTCACAGACATCGACAAATACCGGCACCGCCCCCAACAGCAGAACAACCTCCGCCGTGGCGGTAAAGGTGAATGTGGGCACAAATACCGCATCGCCGCGCCCGATCCCCAGCGCCAGCAGCGCCATCAGCAAGGCATCGGTGCCGCTTGACACGCCGACTGTGACGCCACCACCGACAAAATCCGACAGCGCCTGTTCGAGCTCGCCCACCTCGGGGCCCATAATATATTGCCCATGCGCCAGCACCTGCTGCATGCGGGCATCGATTTCGGGCTGCAGATGCGCCTGTTGCGCGGCCAGATCGATAAACGGGATTTTTTTCACAACCAGCCTTTCATCGCGCGGTTTTGGCGGCATTGCGGACAGGCTGTGATGCCGCGTCCCTGACAAGCCCCTTGTCGCTCAAGCGGTAGCTGTCGCCACTGCGCGGGCAGACAAGATCCTCGCCCAGCCGCTCCCCCGCATGGCTGACCCAGCCGATCTGCCGTGCCGGATTGCCCACGACCAGCGCGTGATCGGGTACAGGGCGGGTAACCACCGCGCCCGCGCCCACCATCGCATAGGCGCCGATCTCGTTGCCGCAAACGATTGTCGCATTGGCGCCCAGTGTCGCCCCCTTGCGCACGATCGTTGCGGCGAATTCATCCTTGCGTTCGACATGGGCACGGGGATTGAGCACATTGGTAAAAACGATGCTCGGCCCGCAAAACACATCATCCTCGATGGTCACGCCCTTATAGACCGAGACATTGTTCTGAAACTTGCAGCCATCGCCGATCGTCACATCGGGCCCGATGGCGCAGTTCTGGCCGATCACGCAATCGCGGCCGATCCGGCTATTGCCCAGAATATGGGAGAAATGCCAGATCTTGGTGCCCGCGCCGATCGCAGCACCGGGGTCGATCGCGACTGTCTCATGCGCAAAATACTGATCCTTGGCAGCGTTCACCGCCCCCTCCTGTGCCGCGGGGTCAAGACGGACCGGCAAGCCGGTTTCCATAGACTGTTGGGCGCTGTTGAGCGCGCGCAGCACACAAATGGCCTCCTGCGCATCTGTTCTGGGTGCGCACCGTTGCGCCACGCAATCAAGAAAATGGTCAACTTCCGCCGATAACGGCTCGGCTTTGACAAGCGCGACAGCTTCCGCATCCGCCTTGCTTGCCACTGGCGCCCCCTGCTGCCACTCAACCGCGTGACGGTACAGGGTAAGCTTGTCGTCCCAATCGCGGGTATCGTCAAATACCAGCATCCCCTTTTCGCCGATGACGACAAGCCGCTGCTCCTTCATCGGATGTAGCCAGGAGACATAGATATGCGCCCGCAAGCCGGTGGAAAACGCCATATGCGTCATCGTCGTATCGGCGATTTTGGGATGCAGATAGGCCGCGCCGCTGGCTGTGACCTGTTCGGGCAGGCCGCCTGCCAGCGCCAGAATCATCGAAAAGTCATGCGGCGCGAAACTCCACAGGACATTCTCCTCGCGCCGCAGCTTTCCCATATTGAGCCGGTTGGAATAAATATAGCGCAGCTGCCCCAATTCACCGTCATCGACCATCTGCTTCAGCCGCAAAAAGCCATTATGATATTGCAGCAGATGCCCGACCATCAGGATACGGTCTTTCGATGCGGCAAGGGCTGCAAGCTCGGTCGCATCGCGGCTGTCGAGCGCGATCGGTTTTTCGACGAAAACATCCTTATCCGCCCATAAGGCATCGCAGGCAAAGCGGTAATGGGTTTCAGCGGGCGTTGCGATCATCACCGCCGCAATGTCGGTCCGGGCAAGCGCGGCTTTGCTGTCTGGCCAGTGTTCGACACCATATTGCGCGGCGAGCGCGCTGGCCTGCGGGCTTGGGTCGGCAATACCGACAAGCGCCGATTTTTCGGCAAGAATACGCGCAAGATTCCTGCCCCAATAGCCACAACCGATCAGCGCAATATTCCGACTTGCCGACACCACTACCTCACGCCTGAAAAATCAACCAAAGCCCATGATATCAACGATCAAGGCATTGTCGTAAATCTAGCGTTAAATGGTGAGCAGAAGGTAAATTTATCCCCGCTCACACCCGAAGCGAAGCCGGGTGGCGGGAAGCTCTGCGTCCCTCAATATGCCGCCGGCTCGCCCGCAACGATCCAGCCACCGCCCAGCACGCGGTTGCCGTCATCGGCTGCATAGGCGACGCAGGCCTGACCCGGAGCGACCCCTTCTTCCGCGATATCGAGACAGACACGCGCCCGGTCGCCCGCAAGTTTCTCAAGCGTTGCAGGCACCGGCGGACGGGTCGAGCGGACCTTGACCTGCACACGCACCTTGTCGCCCTGATAGAGCGGAGCGGCCAGCCAATTGAGTTCGCGCAGCGCAAGCGTGGTTTTCTGCAACGCATCGCGGGGGCCGACAATGACCTGCCGACGCGGCGCATCGATGCGGATCACATACAGCGGATCACCGCCACCGATCCCCAGCCCGCGCCGCTGGCCGACGGTAAAATTGATAATCCCGTCATGATTGCCCAGCACACGGCCATCCAGATGCACGATGTCGCCCGGATCAAGCGCTTCGGGACGCAGCTTTTCGATGACACTTGCATAATTGCCATTGGGCACGAAGCAAATATCCTGACTGTCCGGCTTCTCCGCCACCGTGAGCCCGAGCCGGCCTGCGATCGCACGCGTTTCGGCCTTGTGCAGATCGCCCAGGGGAAAGCGGAGAAAATCGAGCTGCGGCCGGGTCGTTGCAAACAGAAAATAGCTCTGATCCCGGTCCGGATCGACCGCGCGATGCAATTCGGCGCCCTCGGATCCGGTCTTGCGGATAACATAATGCCCGGTCACAAGCGCGGCCGCACCAAGATCGCGCGCCACGGCAAGCAGATCGGTAAACTTGACCGTCTGATTGCATTTGACGCAGGGGATCGGCGTTTCGCCGGCCAGATAGGTATCGGCGAAATCATCGATTACCGACTGCCGAAACCGGCTTTCATAATCCAGCACATAATGGGGAATGCCCACCATTTCAGCGACCCGGCGCGCATCGTGGATATCCTGTCCCGCGCAGCATGAGCCCGGTCGGGCGACCGCGGCACCATGATCGTAAAGCTGCAATGTCACGCCAATGGTTTCGTAGCCTGCGTCGTGCATCAATGCAGCCGCCACCGAGGAATCGACACCGCCGGACATGGCGACGACGACGCGTCCGCCATCAGGGACATCATGCAATTTAATTTCCTGCTGCATCGGGGCTTTTCACATACGGGATCTGTGCACGCGCCAAAAGGCGCCGGCTCAGCTACGGAGATATAACCGTTACCCGTATTGTGCAAGTATCGCGTGGCAAAGCCATGTCCGCATACAGGTCCGGTCCCGCGCTAGATGAAATCGAGCAGCGACACCTCGTTCAGTTTCCGGACAAGGCTGTAGGATGCCTCGACAGCCAGTTGCTGACGATTGAGCCGCGATATCGCCTCGGCAATATCGACTTCCTCGATCGCTGCGATAAACCCCTTGTTCACGGTGTCGAATTCTTCATGGCGAATAATCGTTTCCTCGACCCGCTGCTGGGTGAGGCCGTTATTCGCCTGGATCTGGATGATATCGCTCATTACCTGATCGAGATTGGCAATCTCGGCCTGTACGATCGCCTCATCGGCGGGCGTCAGATTGGTGCCGAACGGCGTCGCCGCGTCATATTCGGCCAGCCGCTTGACCGACGCAAGCAGCCCCTGCCCCAGATCGTCGGCCAGGACGCCATATTCGATAACAAGGCTTTGGTCGAGCCGCACCTGAGGCTTTTGCTGACTGTTCACGAAATAATCCGTGATCGGATTTGCAATTGTCGCAAGGTCAGGCACATCCACTGCCGAGAAAGGCGGCGTATCGGTACGCCCGCCGGCAAAAATATAGCTACCCGCAAAACGCGTATTCAATACGCTTTTCGATGCGCCGAACGCGTTTTCGATATTCACCGACAAGGTGCGCCCTGAATCATTGGCAAGCGCCCCGAGCAGGTCCTCACGCAAGCTCTTGGCCGCTTCATACAGATTGCTGATCGCCGCATCCTGCACTTCCATACGCAATCCGACTTGCGTGCCAAGCGCGATATAGGAGCTTGTGCGCGCTTCAATCGCTTTTGCACTGATCAGGGCATTCGCATCCTTCGCGATCCCCTTGAAACGGTCGGCAATCACGCCGCTGCCAACCTGACGCTGGGTATCGGCGACCTGTTGCTGCGCCTGCAGCATGCGCGCGACCACCGCCTGGTTCTGCGGCCTCCGCACGCCTTATCCTCTGCGCGAGTGTGGAAATTCGGGACATCGTCGCTCCTTTCCGACCTAGACAAGATCGATCAGCGTATCAAGCAGCTCTTCGGCGGCCCGGATAAGGCGTGCGGAGGCGTTATACGCATTTTGAAACACGATAAGGTTGGCGAGTTCCTCATCCAGATTCACGCCGGAAATTTCACCGAGCTGACCGCGAATTTCCTCGCGGATTCCCTCGCGGTTTTCAGCAACGCTTTCGGCCTGGGCCGCGGCGCGGGCGGCGTTGGCGACAAGCTGCGCGCTGTAATCGCTCAGCGTCAGCGGCGCGCCTGACAAGCTACCGGCGGCAGCAAATTGCTGCACCTGATTTTCCGCGGCATCGAGGGCCAGCGCACCCCGGTCATCGCCGATCGACAGCGCCAGCGCGCCAACCGCGGAAATCTCGAGTTTGGCAAGCGCAAGCCGGTTATTGTCGGTAACGATATCGGAATGCACCGCGAGGCCGGTTGCCTGATTCTGCCGCGCGCCCGGCCCAAGGCCGAAAAGCTGCGACAGACCGACGCCGGTTCCGCCGCGATCCGTCTGATCATTGGGAACGAACAGCGTATAATCCTCGTAACCCGGCTTCGGCGTGACGGAGATCTGCCCGCTGGCATCCATTGCGAATGTCGCGAACTTGCCGACACCGGTGGTCGGGTTGTTCAACTGCGTGATAATGTCATTGAAGCTTGTGCCGGCAATCGTCAGCGTATAGTCGATCGCCTCCTGGCCAAGGCTGTTGATCAGCTTCAGCTGCATGGTCTGACCACCGGTAAAGCCATGCGCCTGACCGGCCGAAAAGCCGGTCTGGTAGTGATTGGGCACCGCCGCCTGCACGAGATCGTTCAGCCCGAAGAAATGCGCAAACCCACGCCCGGCGCGATCGCTCGGCGCCGCGGCATCCTGCAAGAACGCCACCCCATGTGCCGCATTCGTTGCGTCGATAGTCAACACGCCGCCACTCAGGCTGGCGCTGCCATTTGCGCCGAGCCCGGTATTTATGGCGTTGACCACATCATTCAATGTACCGCCGAAACCGACCGGTGCGCCGCCATTCACACGATATTGATTGGCGCTGAAATCAACCGCGACACTGACGACCGTTGCACCTGATGCATCCACGATGCTGAGATTGGTGGTGCCGCTGAAGCCGTGCGCATCGCTGCCCAGCAACCCGCTGTTGCGGCCGACAAGCTGATTCGGCGCGGGCACGGCGGAATTGTCATTGTGGATTGCGTTGAGCGTATCGATAATTTTTGCGGAAAACTCGCCCAGCTCCTCGGCAAATTGCGGCAGTTGGACATCACGCATATTCAGCAGGCCGCGCAACTCCCCCGAAGACAGATGCGGCTCGAACGCAATACCGGTGGGATTGACGACACCCGATGCCGCATCGATCCGGTGCAGCGTGATACGCGGGAAAATCGCATCCGGATCGGACGCGGCCACCCCTGAATAACGCAATTCGGTAAGTGTGCTGCTGACCAGAAAGGTACCATCGGGCGTGGCCACATCGACGCGGCCATTGCCCTGTTCGGAAACGCGGATTTCAACCAGCTCCGACAACTCGCTCAACGCCTGCTGACGGCGGTCGATCAACCCATTGACGTCGACATTCTGCGCTTTGCCGACAACGATATCCTGATTGAGTTCATGAATATTGAAAAGCAATTCATTGATGGCGGGGACGCGGCTTGCAACCTGACGGTCCGCATCAAGACGGAATTCCTGCAGCGAGGTTGCAACGCGCGTAATTTCCTCCAGCATTGCTTCAATCCCCTGGATCGCCGTCGAGCGGCGAATGGGGGACGCGGGATCGAGCTGCAGCGCCGACAGATCGGCAAACATCGCATCAAGCTTGCCGGGCAATGAATTATTCGCGCTCGGATCGCCATAAACCGATTGCAGGCGATCATGCAAAGTCGAAATCGCAGCCGCCGCGCCATAGGCCGAATTTGCGGCCAGCCCTTCGCGTGTCAGGAAATCATTGGTGATGCGCCGGATTTCAGTAACATCGACGCCGCCGAGCGAACGCGCCTGAAATACGGCTTCACGGCGCGCATAATCGGGATTGTTGACGTTGGCAACATTCGTCGATGTGTTGCGCAAGGCAATCTGATTGGCGGTGAGGCCACTGATCGCGTTGCCAAGTATGCCGGTGACGGCGCTCATATTCTTTCCTTCCACTGACAGTTTGCAGAACTGTTTTGACAGAAATGCAAGCCGGGAAGTTCTTGCTGATAAACTTCCGCACCGACAGATATGCAAGCGCGATGCCAATTCACATACAACGCACATCCATCGCAAATTTTGGGGGAATCGGCGCGCCAGGCGAAATCAGGCTGCGCCAGCCGCAGCAGCAACCGGGTAGTTCTTGCCGCAGGCGGGCATTTCCTTCCCGGCAATTTGGCGCATGCCGCCGCTATAGCGGACTGGCAATCGCACATAACTCCCGTGAAATGCGCAGAAATTGCGACCTGAAAAAGTTGGCCCGCCATTTGCTTTCCATCCAGCATGTCAGCAAGTCGCCCATCTGCAAACGGGTCGATACGCCCTACCAGGTCGATATGTTTATGAATGCGATTGATACATTCCTGCCCGCGACACCCAAGGCCGGTCGCAACCCGTCGGATCCAAATCCGGCCCGACAGCCGGAGTCCGGGGATGCAGCCGTTCTGTCAGACAGCGACAGTTTTGGCGCACAATTATCGCAAACCAGCCAGACCCGACAAAAGCCAGCGCGCAACATAACAACAACGGAAACGACTGCGGCAAAAGTTGAGCCGGGTGCGGATGCGGCGTCGAACGAGGCTGGCACCGTGACACAAGCTGCACCGCAGGCGCGGCCTGCCGTCCAGCTGCAAGCACAAACGCCTCCCGCAACTCAGACCAGCGCGATCGCCCTGACGCACGCGGCTGACCTATCTGCGTTAGGCCTGCCGACACAGGATGCCATAGCGGCAGGCGCTACCGGTGAGGGGTCGCCAAAGCCGCAACTTAACCCGGCAAACGGTCTTGAACAGGCGGACGCCGCTTTGGCGGCGGCACAGCAAACCGTTCCAACCGCTGTTATTTCAGCCGCCGCATCGCAACCGCAAATGCAACAGGCCGGCACTGACAGCGGTGCCGGGCAAGACGGAGTTGCTGCCACATCGCAAACAAAAAGCGTAACTGAAGCGGGTGGTACCGGCATAGCGCAGATCGCTGTGAATAATGCCGCGACGCCGACCGATACCGTCACAACGGAAGCGGACACAGCCATCGCTACCACGCACGCCGCCACGCAAAACTCAGGTGACAGCGCGCCACGCGCCGCGCAGACAGCGGCACCTCCCCAACCGGCATCCGGCACAATTGCTGACGCGACCGCAAGCAAACCGGGCCGAGCTGTCATGGACGCTTCAGATGAGGCCGTAGCTGACACGGTTACGGGGAACAAAGTGGCTCAGGCAGATTTACCCCCGGCGTCAGATATAAATGCGACGCTGGATAAGACCGCTGCCATGGATATGGATGCGGATGTCACGACGGGTACGCGCGGTAGTGCCGTGACCCCGGCAAAATCTGATGTTGCGCAAATGACGGGAGCCGCCCTCGCAGCAAGTACCGGTCAGAACGCGCAGCCCGGCACCGCACCGGGATTTGCCGAGGCGCAGGTGATGCAATCGGAAGGCCGGCTCAAGGCAGATGCTGTCAACACTCAGACAGCCGCACCCCTTACCGCCGCTGGCGGCACCGCGGGGTCGACGTCTGCAGGCGCAGCAGGTGCGGCACAGACTGTGACCGCAAGCGACACGGCAATCCCGTCATCGGGCACGGGTACGAATAACACGCAGGCCCTTTCGGCAAGCACTGCCGCGACGGACACCACCGCCCGTCTTGCCGCAATAGCAGGCGAAAATCCTGCACAGGTTTCGGAGACAAAAAGCGACGCGGCCACACCAAAGGCAAACAGCCTGCCATCCGGCGAGGCGGGGTCGGCCCTGACGCAGACAACCGATGCGAGCCGCACCGTCACGGAAACACCGCAACGTGCCGCACCGCCACCGCCGCCCAGCCCGCCGATCCGCGATCTCAGCATGCAGATCGCCCGGCATGTCGAGGCTGGAACAAATCATTTCCAGATGCGGCTTGATCCGCCCGAGCTTGGTCGGGTCGATATTCGCATGCAAATCGCCCAGGACGGCAAACTCTCGCTCGTCGTCGCAGCGGAACGCCCCGAGACGATTGATCTGCTGCAACGCGATGCCCGTGTGCTGGAGCGCAGTTTGCAAGAGGCTGGTCTGAAGACCGATTCACAGTCGCTGAACTTCTCGCTCAAAGACAGCGGCAGGAGCTTTGCCGGCTGGCGCGACGACGACAATGATAGCGCGGCAGGCGGTGTTGAAGACGGCTGGGAGATCCCGGCGGAAGACTTTACCGCACGACGCCGGTTCACCGACCGTGCCGTCAATATCCGGATTTGAACGCATGAAGAAGCAATTGCCCACCACGGCACCGGCCCGCTTTTCAGGAGAGACTTGAATGGAAATCACACCCAGCACCCCCTCCCTTGCCAATAGTGCGGCAACCGGCGCGGCCAAGACCCTCGCCCAGGATTTCGATACTTTTCTGACCTTGCTGACGTCGCAGCTACAGAATCAGGACCCTCTGGAACCCATGGATTCCAGCGAGTTCACCAATCAGCTTGTGCAATTCTCGTCGGTCGAACAGGCCATTCAGACCAACAAGAATTTTGAAACCCTGATCGCGCTGACCTCGGCCAATACCACAAGCGCGGCGCTCGATTATCTGGGCAGGCAGGTCACCTATGCGGGGGCTGAAAGTAACCTGCAAGGCGCGGGCATTGACTGGTCCTACGATTTGGACCCCGACGCGGTGGCAAGCTCGATTGCGGTGAAGGATGCGACGGGCAAGGTTGTCTTCGCCGCGGACGGCCCCGAGGATGGCGGCACGCACCAATTTGCCTGGAACGGTAAGGACAATGCCGGCACGGACCTGCCAGACGGGGTGTACAGCCTGAGCGTCTCCGCGATCGACAAGGCCCAGAACCCGGTCAGTGCAGATATTTTCTCGACCGGTACAGTTACCGGCGTGGACGTGACGGCCACCAATCCGGTCCTGTCTATCGGCGGCATCACCCAACCGTTAGTCAGCATACGTGAAATCAATCAGGACAGCTGAGAATTCTAGAATGTTATTGCACGCACAGAACATGCGTCATTTTTCACGCCACGGTTTCGAAAAAGCCAAGGCGACAGGAGAACAAAGATGAGTATCTATGGCGCTTTATTCAGTGGTGTTTCCGGCCTGACTGCCAACGCGTCGGCCCTGGGCATCATTTCGGACAATATCGCGAATGTGAACACGGTCGGCTACAAGCAGACAGAAGCCAATTTCGCGACCCTGGTCACCTCGCCTGCTTCGGACCGGTCCTACAGCCCCGGTGGCGTGCAGATCGTTCCGGTTCAGAATATCGATCAGCAGGGCCTGCTTCAGGCATCGGATTCCGCGACGGATCTGGCGATTACCGGCCGGGGATTTTTCGTGACCAATTCGACCACCGATCCGACAACCGGCGAATCCCGCTTTACCCGCGCAGGCGCATTCCGCACAGATGAAAACGGTTTTCTGAAAAATGCGGCAGGTGATTTTCTACTCGGCTGGCCGATCGACAATCTTGGTAATCTGCCGAAAAATCTCAGCGATCTTTCCGCACTGCAACCGATCGATATCAGCAGCCTGACCGGCACAGCCGACCCGACAACAGCTATGTCACTGCAGGCAAATCTGCGCGATGGTACCCCGGTGCATCCCAATGCGGGCACCTATGCGCCCGGACAGATTGCAGATGGCACGATCGCCAATCCCGACTTTGCAACCAGCATTCAGATTTTCGACAGCAAGGGCGGCAACCGCACCCTGACCTTCGGCTTCATCAAGACCGCCGCCAATACATGGGCCGCGGAAGTTTATGTGGAACCGGCGACCGATGTCGATGCGGGCACGCACCCAAATGGTCTGATCGATTCGGGCAATGTCCTGTTCCAGCCCGACGGCACACTGGATGCAGCGACAACTTTTCCAAATGGTACGGGCACATTGAACATCACATGGGATGCAGCAAGCACCGGCCTGTCGACATCGGCAATTGCGCTCGATCTGGGCACCGTCGGGCGTCCGGACGGGCTGACCCAGTTCGCGACCAATTCGACATTGTCATCGGCCTCGGTCAATGGCGCTGTGTTCGGCAGCCTGCAGGGGCTTGAGGTCGATGTATCGGGCAATGTGACTGCGACCTTCGAAAATGGCATCCGGACACAGATCTACAAGATTCCGCTGGCTGTCTTCCCCAACCCGAACGGACTGTCGGCGCGATCGGGCAATACTTACGGCCAGTCGGATTCATCGGGTGCCTTCACCTTGTTGCAGGCCACAACAGCCGGCGCGGGTCGCATCGATTCCAATGTGCTTGAGGCCTCGACCGTGGAACTTGCCGGTGAATTCACCAGCTTGATTACCGCCCAGCGGGCCTATTCCGCGAACTCGAAAATTATTCAGACAGCCGACGAGATGCTTGATGAGCTGATCCGGATCAAACGGTAAGTAAACGCTGAACCGGGCCACTGAAATGGCCCGGTTCCAGCGGTTGGGAACAAATGGCAATGGTTAGCGAGATATGAACTTAAGCCATTGTTAATGCTAATCTTTATCGCGACGTTAGCGATGATTTTTAGCGCTTCCTTAAAATCGCGCGCCTATCCTGATTTGCGTTGGCGGCAGCCTGGTTACAGCCGCAGCCAAAGCGTAACAAATCAAGGGGGTCATCGAGGCGTGTCAGTCTCGGAACTGGAGCAATGTCAAATAGAACACAGCAAATAAACGCGACTGTCATGGGCCCGCACGGATTGCCGATTTCGCTCGACGATCTGCCGCCGCCCAATACGAAGCGCTGGGTCATTCGCCGGAAAGCGGAAGTTGTTGCGGCAGTCCGCGGGGGGCTTCTGACGCTGCATGACGCCTGCGAACGCTATACGCTGACCGTCGAGGAATTCCTGTCCTGGCAAAGCGCGCTTGACCGCCACGGGCTGGCCGGTCTGCGCACAACAAGGCTGCAGGATTATCGCGATGGGAGCGGATAACCGCCAACGGGAATTACTCATAGATTCGAAAGAATTTGGCCGGCTGCCTTGCGCGACCGGCCTTTTTTGTTTTTTCCGCATGGAGGCAGGCGCGCAATCGAATGCGGTGATCCCGGCGCCACCGATGCGGTTAACCAGATATTCACGCTCGACTGGGAAAATATTGCCCATCGCAGAAAGCGGGACGCGGATTGCGGAAAACAGCACTGCGATAACATTCGTCTGGCAACTCTTAGTTCTTGGTGACCTGGTTTGAGTGGATTTCTGGAGTTCTTAGGTAAGCTGGGCGCGGGGCGTCTGATTGCCATGGGGATCGTGACGGCTGCGCTGGTGGCCTTCTTCATCTTCATGGCGATGCGCTTTACCGCGCCATCCATGGCCCTGCTTTATTCCAATCTGGACAGTTCCGATTCCGGCGAAATCATCGCCAAGCTTGAAGCCCTGAACATCCCCTATCAGCTTCAGGGTGACGGCACGACGATTCTCGTCCCTGATGAGCAGGCCCGCAGATTACGCATGTTGCTTGCCGAAGCAGGCCTGCCAAGCGGCGATAATGCAGGCTATGAGCTGTTCGACAATAGCAGCACCCTGGGGCAAACGAGTTTTATTCAGAATATCAACCGGATGCGCGCCATGGAGGGGGAGCTGGCGCGCACGATCCGGTCGATCGATTCGGTGGTCAATGCGCGGGTCCATCTCGTCATCCCCAAACGCGAGCTGTTCGCCGCGAACCGCCAGGAGCCAACGGCTTCCATCGTTGTCAAGGTACGCCGGAACTTCGGCGCAGCGCAGGTAACCGCGATTCAACACCTTGTCGCCGCCGCGGTTCCGGGCCTCACCCCAGGCCGCATCGCAATCGTGGACGATAAGGGTAAATTGCTGTCGCGCGGGGTGGAAGACGAATATGAAGGCAGCATCATTGCCGGCATTCAGGATACCAATGCGAGCTTCGAAGCACGCCTGTCAGGGCGCATTCAGTCGCTGGTCAGCAGCATCGTCGGCCCTGAAAACAGCCGCATTCAGGTGACCGCATCGGTCAATCTGGACCGCGTAACCGAAAATTCCGAGATTTTCGATCCGAACGGCAGGGTCATGCGTTCGACCAATGTGATCGAACAGGAATCCTCTGCGTCCGAAAGCGACACGGACCCGGTCTCCGTCGGCAATGCGCTGCCCGACCAAGGGGAAGAGACAACCCAGGAAAGCACCGAGCAAAGCGTGACGCGTGACCTGCGGTCGGAGGAAACATCGAATTTCGAGATTTCGCGCACTACACGCACACTTATCAAGGAAGCAGGTGAAATCCAGCGCATCTCGGTCGCTGTGCTGGTCAATGGCACCTATGTACAGCAGGAAGATGGCAGCCGCACCTATCAGCCACGCAGCGAAGAAGAGCTCGAACAGATCGCAGCCCTTGTCCGCACTGCCATCGGCTTCAACGAAGAGCGCGGCGACGAGGTACGGGTGATCAACCTGCAATTCTCGGAATTCGAATTCCCGACGACCGAGCTGGCAGAAGAGGAAGCACCCTTCCTCGGTTTCGAAGGACAGCAATGGCTGAAATTCGCCGAAACGGCGATTGTCGCCATCGTTGCGCTCCTGACTGCCCTGTTTGTCTTCCGCCCACTGATTAACCGGCTACTCGATATTTCACCTGGCATGCCCGGCGACCTGCAACCCGCATTGGCAAGCGGCGTCCCCGATGGGGTGCCACAGCTGGCTGGCCCCGGCCAAACGACCGGTACCCAGCAGGCCGCCATCGCGCAAACGAAAGATGGCACCGCCTTGCTGCCAAGCAGCAGCGACCCAATCGAAAGCATGATCGACGTCGCCCAGATCGAAGGGCAGGTCAAGGAATCCTCAATCCGCAAGGTCGGGGAAGTTGTCGAACGTCACCCGGATGAAGCAATCGCCATCATGCGCACCTGGCTGCATGACAAAGGTTAACCCACTTAGCTGTTGGACATTATGGCTGGACGCGATTTGAGAAATATCGACGGCACTGAAAAAGCCGCAATTGTGATGCTGGCGCTCGGCGACGAGCACGGGCTGCCCTTGTGGCGGTTGATGGATGAGGAAGAGATACGCGAGGTCTCTCAGGCAATGTCCAATCTGGGGCAGGTCTCATCGGATACCGTTGAAAGCCTGCTGCACGAGTTTGTCTCCAAGTTGTCGTCAACCGGATCTGTGACCGGTTCCTATGAAGGCACCGAACGGTTGTTGCGCCAGATCCTTGATGATGATCGCGTTGCCCAGATCATGGAGGAGATCCGCGGTCCTGCGGGACGGACAATGTGGGACAAGCTTGGCAATGTGAATGAAAGCGTTCTCGCGAACTTTCTGAAAAACGAATATCCGCAGACCGTCGCCGTCGTGATGACCAAGGTCAAACCCGACCATGCGGCAAGGGTGTTGAGCGCCCTGCCTGAGGATTTCGCGCAGGAAGTCATCATGCGCATGCTGCGGATGGAAGCGGTTCAGAAAGATATTCTCGACAAGGTGGAAAGCACCCTGCGCACGGAATTCATGAATAATCTGGCGCGCACGAACCGGCGCGATGCCCACGAGGTGATGGCCGACATCTTCAACAATTTCGACCGTCAGACAGAAGGCCGCTTCCTGAGTGCGCTGGAAGAACGCAATCGCGAATCCGCCGAACGCATCCGTGCGCTGATGTTCACCTTCGAGGATCTTGGCAAACTCGACCCGGGCAGCGTTCAGACATTGCTGCGCAATTTCGACAAGGACAAGCTTGGGCTTGCGCTGAAAGGCGCATCCGACGGGTTGCGCGATATGTTCTTCTCGAACATGTCGGAACGGGCCGGCAAGATCCTGCGCGAGGATATGGAGGCAATGGGCCCTGTACGGCTCAGCGAGGTGGATGAAGCGCAAATGTCGATGGTCATGCTGGCCAAGGACCTTGCCGCGAGCGGCGATATCATGATCGCCGACGGCAATAGCGACGATGAACTGATCTATTAGGCTGGGCGCGCAATCGTGATGGAAGAAGCTGTTAAATTCGATTTCGAAACCCTTGACCCGGACGAAAAGCTGCATATGCCAGCCAGCGCGCCGAAGCGGAAAACACGCTATAGCGAAGCTGAAATCGACGCCCTGAAACAGGAGGCATTCGCGGCCGGGGAAGCAGCCGGCAAGCAGGCGGCCCTGTCCCACGCCGAGCAGATCGCCGCTCAGGCACTGAATGAATTGTCGGCCAATTACGGCGCACTGTTGAACCAGGTCGATCAGGAAATCGCAAATCTGCAGGCCGCAGCCGCAGATCTTGGATTGGCGGCTGCGCATCAGCTTGCCCCCGCATTGATGGCGCGCGAGCCGCTGGCCGAGATTGAGGCGCTGTTCCGCGAATGCGCCGCCAACCTGCGCAACGAACCCAGAATCGTGATCCGCATCCCGCAGGAGCTGGTGGCGCCCTTGACAGAGCGGATTGACGAGATCGGGCGGCAGATCGGCTATCCGGGGCGGATTGTCGTGCTGGGGGAACCTGAATTCACAGCCACCGAATGCCAGATGGAATGGCCCGACGGTGGCGTGACCCGGGGCACCCCGGCGCAAACCCGTGAGATCGAGACGATCATCACAAGCTATATCAACGGCAGCGGCGCAGAACCGGCGGCGTCCGAACAATCCGACATCGGCAACGATTTCAGTCAGATGGCAACCGAAAGCAGCGACCAATGAGTGACGAGAAAGAAGGCGTGGAATGGGACAATCTGGCCGAAGAAGACAGCGCTCTGATCGAGTCCCCTGATCCCGAAGCAGGCGAAACCGCCGCAGCGAACCAGGCAGAAACCGAAGGCGAGGTCACCCGAACCGCGGCGGATCTTGAGCCGGTATTCGACATTCCGGTCAATGTTTCGGCGGTGCTTGGCAAAACGCATCTGGAAGTCAGCCAGCTCATGCAGCTTGGACCGGGCACGATTGTCGAGCTTGACCGCAAAGTCGGTGAAGCCATCGATATTTTTGTGAACAACCGGCTGGTCGCGCGCGGCGAGGTTGTCGTGATCGACGAACGGCTTGGGGTCACCATGACCGAAATAATCAAAGGGGACAGCGTTTAACCTGACCGCTGCGTATGAATTGACATGATTGATAGTGCGACAATTATTGGCCTGGGCGCGGCATTCGCGCTGGTCGCGCTGGCAATTTTCGCCAGCGGCAGCCCGGCCGCGTTCTTCAACTGGCCCGCCATGCTGATCGTCATTGGCGGCACCCTTGCCGTAACGACGATTTCCTTTTCGCTGTCGGAAATAAAGAACGCACAGAAACTTGTCTTGCGGACGATTTTCCGCTCAAGGCTCGACGTTCAGACTGTCGCCACGGAGATGATCAAGATCGCCGAACAATCACGGCGCGCGGGCGAACAGGATATGGAACGCATCATGCGGACACTCAGCTGGGCGCCGTTTCTGGCGCGCGGCATACGGATGATTCTCGACGGCGCGCAACCTGATGAGGTGGAACGCACCATGCGGCAGGAAGTCAGCGCGATGGCATCGCGCCACAGTCGCAGCGCCGGCGTGCTGCGGCGCGCGGCAGAAGTTGCTCCCGCCATGGGGCTGATCGGCACGCTTGTCGGGCTGGTGCAACTGCTTGGCAATCTGCAGCAGCCTGAAACCATCGGCCCGTCCATGGCGGTTGCGTTGCTGACCACATTCTACGGGGCCATTCTGGGTAATATGGTTTTTTCGCCTCTCGCCAGCAAGCTGGAGCGCAATTCAGCCGACGAGGCGTTGCTGCTGAACCTGTTTGCCCTGGCCGCGGGCTCGATCAGCCGCAAGGAAAATCCGCGCCGGCTTGAAATGTCCATCAATGCGACGCTGCCCCCCGCGCAGCGCATCCACTATTTTGACTAGTTGTACGGAAGGAAGCTGACATGCGTTTATTAATCATCGGAAGTTTGAGCGGGGAACTGGGCACCGCCTCGAAGATGGCGATGGATCGCGGCGCGCGGGTGAGTACCGCCGATTCCATCGAGACCGCATTGAACGCGCTACGGGCCGGGCGCGGCGCCGACATGCTGATGGTCGATATCGCGCAACCGATCGAGACGCTGATACAGCAGCTTGAAACTGAACATATCCATATTCCCGTCGTCGCCTGCGGCATCGATGCCAGCGCCGACAGCGCCGCCGCCGCGATCCGCGCCGGCGCCAAGGAATATCTTCCCCTGCCCCCCGACCCGGATCTGATCGCTGCCATTCTGGAGGCGGTGACACATGAAGACCACCAACTCATCTGCGCTGATCCGGCGACCGAGGCGGTGCTGAAGCTTGCCGATCAGGTCGCACCGAGCGATGCCAGCATCATGATTACCGGCGAATCAGGGACCGGTAAGGAAATCATGGCGCATTATGTGCACCGCCAGTCAAAGCGCGCGAACGGACCGTTCATCTCGGTCAATTGCGCGGCGATTCCCGATAACCTGCTGGAATCGGAACTGTTTGGCCATGAGAAAGGCGCCTTTACCGGGGCGGTCGCGCGCCGGATCGGAAAATTCGAGGAAGCCAATCGCGGCACGCTGCTGCTCGACGAAATCAGCGAAATGGATATCCGGTTGCAGGCGAAACTGCTGCGCGCCCTGCAGGAACGCGAGATCGACCGGGTCGGCGGCGCAAAGCCCATCAAGGTTGATATTCGCGTGATCGCCACCTCCAACCGCGACATCGCCAAGGCGGTCCGCGACGGCAATTTCCGCGAGGATCTGCTCTATCGGCTCAATGTGGTCAATCTGAGCATGCCGCCCCTGCGCGAGCGGCCCGCCGACATCATCGCGCTTGCGGAGCATTTCGCCGCCAAATATGCCCGCTCGAACGGTTTGCCGCTCAAGGTGATCGGCGCACAAAGCAAGCAGATCCTGACCGGCCATCATTGGCAGGGCAATGTGCGTGAACTGGAAAATACGATCCACCGCGCCGTCCTGCTGTCCACCGGCGACGAGATCGAACCTGCCGCCATCGTCCTGCCCGACGGCAGCACCCCGCAAGCCGCAAGCGCGACGAGCAATCTGCTTGAAAAGGTGACGCTCGCCCAGTCAGCGGGCCTTGCCGGGGACAGCGGTGCGAAACTTGTGGGCCGCACGGTCGCCGATGTGGAGCAGGATCTCATTCTCGACACGCTGGATCATTGCCTGGGCAACCGGACCCATGCGGCCAATATTCTGGGCATTTCCATCCGTACCCTGCGCAACAAGCTGAACAGCTACAGACAGGCAGGCGTTGATATCCCGGCCCCCAACGAATCGGGCCGGGTGCATGCCTGACCGACCGCGATGGGCTGCAATTGCAAAGGTAGCGGCGCAGAATGACAGATAGTTCAGCAACGAGCGGCAGCGCAATGACCCGCGGCAACAGCCTGCTTGGCATGCTGCGCGCCAACGCCCTGCGCGGCGATATCGCGCTGGCGCTGGGCGTCGTCGTGATCCTGATCGTTTTGATCCTGCCATTGCCAAGCTGGCTGCTCGATTTCGCGCTGGCCATTTCGATCACATTTTCCGTGCTGATCCTGATGACCTGCCTGTTCATCGAGAAGCCTTTGGAGTTCAGCGCTTTTCCAACCGTCCTTCTGATCGCCACCATGATCAGGCTGTCGCTGAACCTTGCCTCCACCCGGCTTATCCTGGCGGATGGTCATACAGGCCCGGATGCGGCCGGCCATGTCATCGAAGGCTTCGCCAGCTTTGTCATGGGCGGCAATTTCGTCATCGGCATTATCGTGTTCGGCATATTGGTGATCGTCAATTTCGTGGTCATCACGAAAGGTTCGGGCCGGATCGCGGAAGTCGCGGCACGCTTCAGCCTGGATGCCATGCCCGGCAAACAGATGGCGATCGACGCCGATCTGAGCGCGGGGCTTATCAATGAGGCGGAAGCAAAAAGCCGCCGCCGCGAACTGGAAGACGAATCGACATTTTTCGGCGCCATGGACGGCGCGGCGAAATTCGTGCGCGGCGATGCGATCGCGGGATTGCTCATCACATTCATCAACGTCATTGGCGGGATTATCGTCGGTGTCGCGCAGATGGATATGAGCTTTGCCGATGCCAGCGCAAGCTATACCCTGCTGACGGTGGGCGACGGGCTTGTCTCGCAAATCCCGGCCCTGATCGTATCGACCGCCGCCGGTCTGCTTGTCTCCAAAGCCGGGTTGACGGGGTCCGCCGATGTGGTGCTGTTCGGGCAGCTTTCAGGCTATCCCAAGGCGCTCGGCATTTCCTCTTTCCTGCTCGTGGCCATGTCGATTTTGCCCGGCATGCCCGCCCTGCCCTTTCTGGTACTGGCGGGCGGCACGGGCTTCCTGGCCTGGCAGGCCGGACGTAATGCCGATCAGAAACGCGCCGACGCGGAAGCGGAAGCCGAACAGGCGGAAATCGACGCACAGCCCAAGGACGAACCGATACAGACCGCATTGGCGATGGACGATCTGCGGCTTGAGCTTGGCTACGGGCTGCTGCCACTGATCAACAAAGATCAGGAAGCCCACCCCCTGACCGAACAGATCAAGGCGCTGCGCCGGCAGATCGCCTCTGAAATGGGGTTTGTCATGCCGTCCATCCGCATTCTCGACAATATTCAGCTGGCCGCAAACGAATATGTCATCCGGGTCAAGGAAGTGGAATCGGGGCGCGGCAAGCTGAAACTCGGACATCTTCTTGTCATGGATCCGCGCGGCATGGCCATCGACCTGCCGGGCGAGGAAACCGTCGAGCCGACCTTCGGCATGCCGGCAAGCTGGGTTGATGAGTCGCTGCGCGAGGAGGCATCCTTCCGTGGTTACACAGTGGTCGATCCGGCCACGGTCATCACCACACATCTGACAGAAACCGTGCAGCAGAACATGTCCGAGCTTCTGTCTTATGCGGAAACCCGCAAACTGCTTGACGATCTGTCGTCGGACCAACAAAAGCTGATCGATGATCTGGTACCCGCGCAGATTTCCCTGTCCGGCATCCAGCGGCTGCTGCAGACCCTGCTTGCCGAACGGATTTCGATCCGCGATCTGCCGACCATTCTGGAAGGCATATCGGAAGCCACAAGCTTTACCCAGAACATCACCGCGATTACCGAGCATGTCCGCACCCGTCTGGCCCGGCAGATCTGCCACGCCAATATGTCACCCGCGGGCTATGTGCCGCTGCTGAGCCTGAGCCCGGAATGGGAGCAGTCCTTCGCCGAGGCGATGGTCGGACAGGGGGAGGATACGCAACTCGCCATGTCGCCAAGCCGGTTGCAGGATTTTATCACCGATGTCCGGCTTCGCTTTGACGAGCTTGGCCAGCAAGGGGAAACGCCCGCGCTGCTGACAAGCCCGGCGATCCGGCCCATCGTCCGTTCGATCGTGGAACGATTCCGGCCGCAGACGCCGGTATTGTCGCAAAATGAAATTCATCCGCAGGCCCGCATTCGTACGGTCGGGCAGGTATAGGGACGGACAGGGCCATGCGCTTTAAAACCATCACCGCCCCGACCATGCGCGAAGCGATGCAGACGCTGCGCGACAGTATGGGACCTGATGCGATCATCCTGAATACCCAGTGCGGGGCTGACGGCAGTGTCATCCTTCGCGCGGCCCTCGAGCGGCGGGCCGAACCCGGAGCATTGCCCGATGACGATATGGCGCAGATGGCAAATCCGTTTGCCTTCCCGATGGCCGATCCGGCACAGGAAACCGAGATCATCGCGGAAATTTCAGACGCACTCAACTTTCACAGGGTATCTGAGGATCTGGTTGCGCGGCTGACAAAAACCGCCAGCGCTTTTTCCGTCAATGATGCCATCGCGGCATTGACGGCAACCTTTGACGGGTTGTTCGGTTTTTCGCCGCTTGCCTGCGCGCCGGAACGGCCTGTCATGCTGATCGGCCCGGCCGGCGCGGGAAAGACGGTCACCACCGTCAAGCTGACGGCGCGCGCGCTGCTTGCCGGGCATGACGCGATGCTGATCACCACGGATGTCACCCGCACCGGGGCGAGCGCGCAATTACGCGAACTCACCGAAATCATGGGGTGCACACTGCATGAAGCATCCGGTCCGGCGGACCTTGCGGACCTGCTGGCGCAACGCCAGCCAGGGTCGGCCTGCTTCATCGATACACCGGCCTGTTCCCCTTTCAACCTGACCGAGCTTGAGCTTGTGAAGTCACTGATCATGGCAGCCGATGTCGATCCGGTTCTGACCCTGCCGGCCGGTGGTGACGCGGCGGAGGCAGCCGAGATCGTGCATATATTCAGCGGGCTCGGCGCGCGCGGAATGATCGTCACCCGGCTTGATACAACACGTCGGCTCGGCAGCATTCTCAGTGCGATGGATAGCGCGGCGATGACATTACACCATGTCAGCGTCACCCCCTATATCGCCAGGGGCCTTGCGCCGATCAGCCCCGGTGCGCTGGCGCATATCTTCATGGAAGACCCGTTTGAACAAGATACCTACCAAGAATTGGAGCGCGCATCCCAATGAATGAAGAACCGATCCTGACATCGCCCGCCAAGGTTCTTTCCGCGCGCGGTAACCATGCCGCGGAAGAAGCGCGCAACCTGCCCCGTATCCGAAACCTGATCGCGGTCGGCTCGGGCAAGGGCGGTGTGGGCAAGACCTGGTTTTCCATCACCCTGTCGCAGGCACTCGCACTGACGGGCGACCGGGTGCTGCTCGTCGACGGCGATCTGGGGCTTGCCAATGTCGATGTGCAGCTCGCCATGGGCCCCGAACGCGATCTTGCGAGTGTCGTGACAGGCCGCGTGAAACTTGCCGATGCCATCACGCCGTTCGACGGCGGAGCCGGCGCCATGGATAGTGAGATATCAGCCAATGCCGGCCGGCAACTGCGCGGCTTTGACGTTCTTGCCGGGCGGTCGGGCTCAGGCACCCTTGACGGGATGAACAGAAAGCAAATCGCACTGCTCTGCACCGAGCTGTGCAAGCTGTCAGTGCTATATGACCATGTGATCGTCGACCTGGCAGCGGGCATGAACACGCATATGATGCCGATCTTTCAGCAGATAGGGCGTGTACTGATTGTGGTGACGGACGATCCCACCTCGATCACCGATGCCTATGCCTTCCTGAAGTCACTCGTTACCCGGTTTCCGAATATCGATATCGACATCGTCGTCAATCGCGCCGAAAGCGACAAGGCAGCCGAAAAGACATATGGCGCGGTGAAACGCGCCAGCGAGCATTTCCTGCAATTCTGCCCGCAGCTTCTGGGCGCGATCCACAATGACAAATCGGTTGCGAGCGCCATTCGCGCGCAGGCGCCGTTGCTGACACGGCACCCGCAAAGTGTCGCCGCCGACAATGTGCGCAAGATCGCTGCAAGCCTGCGTCCCAAATCACCGCGCGGTCTGATTTGACCGCACGGGACCTCAGCCCACAGGCACAGCGATCTGTGGAATATTAGTCTGTATAAAGTTGATTTGGGAAAGTATCCGCGTCGGCGCTAGAATCTGCGGCGGCGGCGATGCTGCTCCAATGCGCGCTCATCCAGCTCCTGCTGCATTTTCTTTTCACGCTTTTTCTGTTCACGCCGCTGTTGACTGGCCAGCGCGGCCTCCTGCCGCTTGAGCGCCTGGAACGCCTCGGTGATCGCGGCCTCCGCCTCATTCACCTGGCCATCGATAGCGGTGATGGAGTGCTTGAGATTCTCGCGCTGTTTGATGACCGATGCCGCATAAACGCCGTAAGCGTGGCTGACATCCGCGTTCGTATCTGCGGAGGCGCGGACAAGCGCCTGCTCGCGCTGCAGACTTTCCTCAAGCATGGCAAGTTTACGCGCCATATCGTCGCGCAAAACAAGCAGGTCGGACAAATGCCGGCGCTTTTCATCGACTTGCCACTTATTCATGCGGATGAGGGACTGCTTTACGCGCATTGACTGATATTCCTGTATTTCTTAACGCAATTGGGCACCCGGCTCGGGCGATGGCGCATCCCCGGACAAACCCACCGGCATCGCGATTATCTCGGCCAGCTGGCCAAGCGCGGTTGCGAAATCGGTGGTTTCATCAGGTGCCTGATTGAGAAACGCCTCAAAATGCGGGAAGCGGGCCACCGCCTCGTCAACCTCGGGATCGCTGCCCGCGCGATAGGCCCCAAGCCGCACCATCTCAGCCATATCCTCGTAACTTGCAAGAAGCTGTCGCGCACGGCGGATAAGCGCTGTTTCCTCGGCACTATTGCATTTGGGCATCGTCCGCGAGACCGAGCGCAGCACATCGATCGCGGGATAACGGCCACGTTCGGCGATGGCGCGGTCAAGCACGATATGACCGTCCAGGATCGACCGCACCGCATCGGCCACCGGTTCACTGTGATCGTCGCCTTCGACAAGCACCGTGAACAGCCCGGTAATCGTGCCCTGCCCCTCGCCAGTGCCTGCCCGCTCAAGCAGCTTCGGCAATTCCGAGAAGACCGTTGGCGTATAGCCTTTGCTGGCCGGCGGTTCGCCGCAGGACAGGCCGATCTCGCGCTGCGCCATGGCGAAACGGGTGACCGAATCCATCAGACACAGCACATCCGCCCCCTGATCGCGGAAGAATTCGGCGATCGACAGGGTCAGATAGGCCGCCTGACGGCGCATCAATGCCGGCTCGTCGGACGTCGCGACAACCACCACCGAGCGGGCAAGCCCGTCTTCCCCGAGATTTTCACGGATGAATTCCTGCACTTCCCGGCCGCGCTCGCCGATCAACCCGACGACGGCAATATCCGATTCGGTCTGCCGCGCCAGCATCGACAGCAAAACCGATTTGCCGACGCCGGAACCGGCGAAAATACCCATCCGCTGCCCGCGGCAGCAGGTTGCAAAACAATTCAGCGCCCGCACACCCAGATTAAGCTTGTCGCCAACCGGCGCGCGGCTGTGGGCAGGGGGCGGGCTGGCCCGCAACGGATAAGCACGAATGCCCGACGGGATCGGGCCGCGCCCGTCTATCGGCTCCCCCATCGCATTGACGACCCGCCCCAGCCAGGCATTTGACGGCCGGATCGCGGGCTCTTCATCGCTGACCACCACCTTGCAGCCAAGGCCGACCCCCTCGACCGGGCCGAATGGCATGCACAGGGCGCGTTCGTTGCGGAAACCGACAACCTCGCAGGCAAGCTCGGACCCGTCTCCCCCCTGGATCGACAGATGCGATCCGACGCTGAGGCTGTGCTGAAAGCCCGCGACCTCCACCAGAAGGCCCTGAACACTGACCACCCGCCCGTAATAACGGTAGGCAGGCAAGCGTTGAATTTCTGCGATAAGTGACTGCAAGTCCTGGCCCGTTCCGAATTGTCGTGACACCGTATGCCCGCATTATGGCCGCAAGAATTTAAGGCGACGTAAAACAATTCCACCTGAGCGCGCATTTGCCCTGCAATGTAAGCGGGAATTGCCCGTTTGCCGCAATTGGCTGGTCCGATCGCCATCCCCGCCCGAAAAAAAACAAAAAAATTAACTTTTTCCGGCTGAAATTAACTTTTGTTAACTATTTCACTTTATGGTTCCATTAACCAAAGACACTTTGAAGGGACGAGGCAGCGATGCGAGTTCTGTTGATTGAAGATGATATGGCAACCGCGCAGGGTATCGAATTGATGCTCAACCAGGCCGGTTTCAATTTATACATTACCGATCTCGGGGAAGAGGGCCTCGATCTCGGCAAGTTATATGATTACGACATTATTATTCTTGATCTGAATCTGCCCGATATGAACGGCTTCGATGTGCTCAAGAAATTGCGGCTGGCGAAAGTCGAAACGCCGATTCTCATCCTGTCGGGCCTGTCGGATATGGACAGCAAGGTGCAGGGACTTGGCTTCGGCGCCGATGATTTCATGACCAAGCCCTTCCACAAGGAAGAGCTGGTGGCGCGAATCAATGCCATTGTCCGCCGCTCGCAAGGTCATGCGCAATCGGTCATCACCACCGGCAAGCTGACGGTCAATCTGGACGCGAAAACCGTGGAGGTCGACGGCCAGCGGGTGCATCTGACCGGCAAGGAATATGCGATGCTGGAACTCCTGTCGCTGCGCAAGGGGACGACGCTCACAAAGGAGATGTTCCTCAACCATCTTTATGGCGGCATGGATGAGCCGGAGCTGAAGATCATCGATGTGTTCATCTGCAAGCTGCGCAAGAAACTGTCGGCTGCAACCGGCAGCGACCATTATATCGAGACGGTCTGGGGTCGCGGCTATGTGCTGCGCGATCCCGACAGCCAGGAAGGTGCCGCACCAGCCGAAAAGGCTGCCTGACACCAGCACTTTTTTGCGGGTGCCGCGCATCATCTTGCTTGCCGGCGCCGCGGCGGGCCACTTTGCAGGCCGGGTAGCGCGGGATCGTTACCCGGCTTTGCCTTGCCTGCCATAAGGCACGCCGCGTGCCCGGGCCCGGGCGGCCAAGAAAGACTTGCAAGCAGACGGCATTTGCCGATATACCCGCATTCCTCGGGAGGGCGCGTAGCTCAGTGGGAGAGCACTTCGTTGACATCGAAGGGGTCGCTGGTTCAATCCCAGCCGCGCCCACCATTTCCGTTCACGTGCCGCCGCCAGCAGCCAGTATTTCAGGTTTGCACGCGGCAAGCGATCAAGCCTGTTGCGGCGCCCCGCCGGTTGCCAGCAAGGCCGCCTGAGTGCGGTTTTCGACCTCGAGGGTCTTCAGGATCGCCGAGACGTGAATCGCAACCGTATGTTCGGAAATACCCAGTTCCCTGGCAATGGCGGCATTCGAATAACCTGCACCGAGCAGGCTGAACACCTCGCGCTGCCGGCGCGTCAGATCGGCAATCCGCGCACTCGCCGATTCGGAGGGAGTGACGGGGCGCGGCGGCTGAATAGCGGGGCTTTTCGGCGGCTGGGCCGCTGCCTGCGCGCCCATAATCTGCGGCGGCAGATAAATCTCCCCCGCCAGCACGATCTCGATCGCGCGCACCAATTCGGTACCCGGCGCTGATTTCGGTACAAACCCCATCGCCCCCGCATCGATCGCGCGAATGACATCCTGCCTGTTTTCAGCCATCGATACGACGATGATCGGTACTTCAGGCACAATCTGGGTCAACACCGCCAATTCGTCAAAGCCCGAACCATCCGGCATCAGAAGATCCATCACGATCAGATCTAGGTCCGGGTTCTGCGCCGCGATTTCGCGCGCTTCGGCAAAACTGCTGGCTTCAAGAAAACTGTTAACCGGCCATTCAAGCAGGGAAAGCGAATGCCTTAATCCTGTTCTGGATACCCAATGATCATCTGCAGAAAGAATTTTCATTCACCCCCCCATCGCGAAACCGAATATCGGCGCTTGCCGCATGGATCTGCGGCGATTACCGGCTTCGGACAACTGACGCCTAACATAAACATTCAACGAATACGCACTTACTTAATACTATTTAACGCCGATTCTGGCGCGGGGGATAACTATAATTCAATATAGATTGATAAAGCCAAACCAGGCTATACTCAACAGGTAAATCCAGTACTTATGGTTTCTCAAATCTTACCTGCAACTCTACCTCGTCCCCCAAGACGTAACGGCGGAAATTCCGCAAAAAAACTTCATCACCCCGGGGCCCTGTCATCGGGCTTGAAGCCGATGCATGCGCCGAGACATGCACCCGGGGATGATCCCATAGCGGGCTGTCCCCGGGCAATGGCTCTGTCTCGAATACATCGAGAATCGCCTGTTCGGGCCGCCCCTTATCAAGACTGGCAAGCAAGGCAACCTCATCGACAAGCGCACCGCGCCCGACATTGACAAGCACCGATGTCGGCTTCATCGCCGCCAGAAACCGCGCATCCACAATATGCCGATTATCCTCGTTCGACGCCGCGGCCAGCACGACCACATCCATTTGCGGCAAATTGTCATACAACGCGTCGGGCCGTATCATCCTGTCGGCATTCTCCTCGCCTGTTGGATTGCGGCGCACCCCGGTCACATGCGCTTCGAACGCCCGGGCGCGCTTGCCCACCTCACTGCCGATATTGCCGTAACCATAGATCAGCCAGTTGGTTTCCGCGACATCCCGGAAGCCGTAACGTTTCCATTCATGCCGGCGTTGGCTGTCGCGCCGTGCTGTATGCGGTTGAAAATAGTTCAGCACCGCCCCCATGACGAATTCGGCGATCGATTTGCCGGCGCCAGTGCTGTTTGTATAGATGACACCGGGCTTTGAACCCAGCGCCTGAAAAATCGGATTGTCGAAGCCCGCGGCACCCGATTGTATCCATTTCAGGCTGTCGCATTTCAGAACGAAGCGCAGAAAATCCCGCGACGGCCCCTGAAAAAACAGATCCGTGCTGATCCAGGCGATTTCGGGTGTCACGTCCTCTGACGCAAGCGGCTTGCCATGCAATGTGATCGTCCCGTCCGCCGCCATCAGATAAGGCTCGACCGCGGGGCAGATCGCATGGATTTCTGCCTCAAGCCGCCGATAGGCGGCTTCGAAGATGAACAGCTTCATCCCGCAATCCTCCCCGATAAGGGCACAGCAACGCACCCAAATTTAGTTATCATACTGAACTATAACAGCAATTACTTTATTTGAGCCAGCACTAAGCGCATTGGCGGTTCCCGGCTTGACATCGGTGCGGCCGGTGACTAGTTTCGCGCCTCCTGCAGCGCATGAGAATGCGCCGGAATGGACGTTCTTGCTTTTGGACCTCAAAGCAAGAACCCGGATCAAGATTAAAGAGCGCGGAAAGATGAAAGTCAGAAGTTCACTTCGGTCACTGAAGCAACGGCATCGCGATTGCCGGATTGTGCGCCGCAAGGGCCGCGTCTATGTGATCAACAAGACCAATCGCCGGTTCAAGGCGCGCCA
>OBJS01000101.1_pt1 | contig 36718 bp, 62 predicted proteins | sample 1519851 | NCBI WGS metagenome assembly OBJS01 (sample SAMN03019806, study PRJEB22545) | beach sand metagenome | biome: beach; feature: sea beach; material: beach sand | place: USA: Municipal Pensacola Beach, FL | collected 2010-10-20 | depth 25-47 cm m
GCTGTTGATGTGAGAGCATAAATACGATGGGACAGTCATTGATCTGACTAACTTTACAGTCAAGATAGCTTTCACAGTAATTCAAGGAACGAATACTGCACTGGGGGGAGGCAGTTTATCAATCACAAGTCCCGCAACGAATGGCATAGTTCAGTATGATTGGGCTGCAACAGATCTTAATGAAGTTGGTTTCTTCAAATTTCAGGTCTGGGCCAATGGCGGCGGTGTAACTATTGCCTCGGAAGTGTTCCAGTACGAAATTGAAGAAGTAACAACCAAACCGGATTTCAGCTAATGGCTAGGGTAACCCCTGCGGAAGTTAAAGCAATCATTGATACGGATAAGATTAATCTCCTTCCGTTCATTGACGCGGCCAACGCTCTCGTTACGGAAGTCTTAGGAGAGACTGATTTGTCATCTACTCTCCTTAAGGAAATTGAACGATGGATGAGTGCTCACTTCATTGCTATGTCCGGTAGTGACTCGGACGCGGGAGAAGTAGTTGAGGAAGAAGTCGGTGAATCTCGAGTTAAGTACACGTTCGATAGAGGCACCGGCTTCTCCAATACGCGCTACGGCAAACAGGCAATTATGCTAGATACAACCGGACGCCTCGGCAGTATGGGAAAGACGCGCGCATCCTTCAGGGTATTTGGATATACTACGTGAAAGCTTTCTGGAAGATTCCAAAGATTTGGAAGGGAGAAACTGCCTTCGTTCTCGGAGGGGGTCCTTCATTGAGTAAGGTTCCTCTAGAGAAACTCTACGATAAGAGAGTTATAGCCGTTAACGATGCCTACAAACTTTATCAGTGGGATTGTATGTACTTTAAAGATCATGGCTGGTTCCATCGCTATGCCTTTAAAGAAGGGAATGATGTTAGGACGAATGAGGATTTGTTGAGGTCTTTTGGAGGACTGAAAGTTACTACTTGTGACAAACTGATTGGAAAGCCAGGAATAAAAGTATGTCGGCGCGGCCAAAGAACAGGAATAGAAATGGGACCTGATGCGCTGACTCATGGTTCCAGTTCCGGTCAGGAAGCAATATGTCTCGCTGTGCGCTTCGGAACCTCCAGGATTATTCTTCTTGGCTTCGACATGAAGATGGTTGATGGCAGACATAACTGGCATTCAGACCACATTAGAGAAATACCTAACAACATCTACGAAACGCAGTTTATTAAAAGACTGGAAGAGACTAACTTAGCTGCTCAGAAATTGGGGATAGAGATAATTAACTGTACTGAAGGATCAAACTTAAAAGAGTTTCCAATTAAGCCGTTAGAGGAATTTGTTTAATTATTAAAATAATCCGCCGTTAATCTAATAATTGGAGACTAGCATGATCCTTCCTGAGTTGCGAAAGACCAGAGACGAGACCTACATTCATCCAGACGATCCGGCTAAAAGGGTTTCTGTAAGTGAGCAAGAAGCTGCCATTCTAGAAGGCCTGGTCCTCGATAGATTTGTCTTAGAAGTTGGAACTGGTCTTGGCGTATCTACTATGAGGATGACTAAGACAGCTATTCACATTCTCACCGTAGACAATGATCCTTGGGTCTATAGGCTTCCAATCTCTGGCTACAATATAGAGAGGGCGCGCTTTATTCCCTTTGAGCGGCACTTCGACTTGGCCTTTCTATGTAGTAAAAGTAGCTTCGCCAAGATTCACAAAATAAGAGCCCCTCTGTTTGCTATGTGCATTAGAGGGGAAGAAGAGATCATTTCTAAAGATCTTCAGTTGGTCGAGGAATTCAACACTCTAAACGGTTTGAGGTTGTATTCCAGATGATTTCTGTTATCATGCCTTACTGGGAGTATCAGGACTTACTAGATGCTTGTCTAGTGAGAATGAGTCATATTTATAATGGATATGACTTAGAAGTTATTGTAGTTGATGATGGCTCCAGTTCTCCGTATAGTGTCGCGGGGAATTACTCATGGCCTATTCACGTAATTCGCCTCCCCAGACAAGAAAAGAGAATGAATCTCTGCAGCGCATTCAATGCCGGTGCAGAGGCATCTCAAAGCAACACTCTTATGCTAGTCGATCTTGGAGTAATCTTCCGCGGCGACATTCTTAGAGAAATGCAGAAGGAACTCGCATCTGCAGGGAGTAGAGGCTTCGTAACAACTGCTGTTTGGGGTATAGAAGAAAATACTTGGCTTTGTCATGAGAGCAAGAAGAGTTCTCTTCCTCTTCCACGTGGAGCCTCCATCCCCTATTGTTCTCTCATCTACAAAGAGCATTTTAATCGCGTTGGAGGCTTCAGTGAAGCTTATCGCAACGGCAAGGATTATGAAGCTGTAGATATTGTTATGAAGCTATTCAATAAAGATACTATCTTTCGCTTTCGCAGCGATTTAGCTGTAAACTATCACAGCAATCAGCGCGGCTGGTCTATTGGCGCAGAAGATAGGAATTCGGAAATTTATAGGAGAAAATGGTGTCCAATATTACGCTAATAACTGGCTGCGCCCGCTCCGGCACCTCTATGGTCGCAGGCATATTCCACCTCCACGGATTCTTTGGAGGAAATATGAGTGGACCTACTGCCTACAATAAAAAGGGTATGTTTGAGAATTCCTTCATTCGAGAAAGGATTGTCAAGCCATATCTTGACAGCATAGGCGCAGATAAACTTGGGCAGAATCCTCTCCCCGATCAAAGCAAAATAGTTCCTAATAAGGACTTCACCAAGTCCATTGTAGATATCTTTCTAGCAGAAGGATATAAAGAGGGTCCTATATTCTACAAGGGTGCGAAAATGTGCCTCATGTGGAAGATGTGGCACGACGGCTTTCCTCATGCGAACTGGGTTATTGTTCGCAGACCAGACGAGTCAATTATCAATTCTTGCATGGACACCCCATTCATGAGAAAGAATACGACGAGAGACGAATGGCAAAAGTGGATTGACTATCACAAGGAACGCTTCTATGAACTTAAAGATTTGGGAGCAATTGAAATCTGGTCCAACAGACTAATTGAAGGAGATTTTAGTGAGATATCCACCGCTATAGAGAAGAGCGGTGTTAATTTCAGAGAATCTATAGCTAGAGAATTCATCGACTCTACTCTTTGGACACACTAAGATGACATTTCTTACAAGACATTTAAAACAAATTGCTACTCTCTGGACTGTATCTAATATTGACTCCTTTGGTGATCCGAGTTTCAATAGTCCTGTAGAGATAAATGTTAGGTGGGAAGATCGCACGGAGCTATTCATTAACATGGACGGAGCAGAGGAAAGATCGCAAGCCGTTGTTTTCTTGTCCATTGATGTAACTCCAGGTGATTTTCTAATGCTAGGCAGTTCAACTGAAGCCGATCCATTGAGTATTAGAACTGCATACATGGTTAAAAGTTTTAGAAAGATTCCTGGGCTCGGAGGAGACAAGTTTGAACGGAGAGCCATCCTGTGAGTAAGAATGTTCCAAATGATCTGGGGACTTTTCTAGCCTCTGCAGGACTTGGGTTGACTTTAGGGACAAATATCTTTATTGGTCCTGTCCGCGACAGTATGGGGAATATACCTAACGATTCAGTATTTCTGATAGGTGGCGCGGGCTCCAGGCCGGAAAGGACAATGGGAGAAGTCTCGGAAATTAAGAGAGCAATAGTTCACGTTAGAGTCAGGAGTAGGACATTCAACACTGGCTACACTCTAGCTCGTGGAATTAAGGATGCTGTTCAGGGTTCATCAATAACAGACTATATTGACTCCTACGGGACTGACTCGGAGCCTCTCGTCCTCGGTCAGGATAATGAAGGGCGCTATATGTTTAATCTTGGTATCGCTATGGTCTATGAGGACGCGGCGGCGTGAGTAACTTCGAACGAGATTTCCTCGGCCCCATGAGAGCTGAAATTGAGGCTAAAGTTACTAATCGCCTCAAAGCAGCTAAGATTGGCATAGCGCGTGAGGCATTTCAACTTATCAATGCTCGTTGGCCAGTACAGACTGGATGGTCAATCTTCAACAATAGGATTAATATTAATTCTTCCGATGTTGAACTTAGTCCCCCGGAGCGCCCCTCGGAGTTAGGTGCTTTGACTGCCGAGTCCATTAATGAAAATGCTAGAGAGTTAGATAAACTTGATCCTACAACCATTAAATCTACTGACACAATATTCATTGGAAATGCAGTACCCTATGCAGCCGACGTTGGCTTTGAGGACGGACGAGGTTCCGAAATCTACGCTGAGTCACTTCGAGACGCTGCAGAAATAGTTAGAGGGGACCTTGCAACTGGGGAACTTTCAAAGGCTTCCCCCAAATTTAAGGGTAGATAATTATGTCCAAGTTCGTTCTTAAGAATGCCAATGTTCGCTTTAATAAGGTCGATCTGACTGGCCTTCTTAATAGCGTAAACATGGAGCATGGAATTGAAACTAGAGACGCCGATACGTTCGACATTTCTAGTAAGCGTAGACTTCCCGGTCTAGAGACAGTTAGTATTTCTCACAATGGCTGGTGGGATAATGATAATCTTGAAGATTTGGAATTGTTCAACTCTCTCACAGGAGGACCACACCTATTCTCTGTGGCGCCTCAAGGAAACACGCAGGGGAACATCGCCTATCTCCTTCAAGTAGAAACGGCACAATATAGTCCTGGCGCAGCCGTAGGAGACGTGTTTGCTTTCACACTCAATTTCGAGAGTACAGGAAAGTTAGTTCGTGGTCGTCTAGCTGCTGCAGGAGTAAAGACCACTACGGGAAACGGACCTGCACTCCAGTTAGGGGCACTCAGTGCCTCACAGAGTCTCTATGCATCCCTCCACGTCACAGGAATTGCAAATGAGGATACTCCCACTTTAGACGTAATTGTTGAAAGTGATGATAATAGCGGCTTTAGTTCTCCAACAACCCGTGCTACATTTAGTCAGGTTGGAGCAAATCCGGCAAGTGAATTACAACTTGTTAGTGGTCCAGTTACTGACACATTTTGGAGAGTTGGTTGGACTATTGCAGACGACTCCGCTGTAATTCCGAGTTATACTATTTTTTCTGTCTTAGGTATTCGTTAAAGGAGTAAGAAATGGCCAAGTTCGTTCTTAAAAATGCCCGAGTTGAAGTCAATAGCGTAGACTTGAGTGCTTGGGTTCAGAGTGTGACTCTGAATGTTAATCCGGAAATCCAAGATGCCTCTACGATGGGTACAAACAGTCGTATTCGTCTAGCCGGTCTCTTGGACTGGAATGTGGAAATTGTGTTTACTCAGAATTTCGACAGTGGCACCGTAGACGAGACATTGTTTGCCATCATCAATGGCGGAGTTCCTGTTAATATCAAAATTCGTCCAGTCAATACTACAATTGGCCCGACCAATCCTGAGTACACTGGCGACGTTATGCTCTCCACCTATCAACCAGTCGGAAATGCGATCGGCGAGACTGCTACGATTAATGCGTCGTTCCAGTCGTCCGGCGATCTCACTCGCGACGTTACACCGTAAGAAAGGGTAAGCCGTGGACCTGAAGCAGTTCGCTACTAACGAACAACTTGAGAATGAAGGTGTTTGGGAAGATCTTGATGGGGACGCCCGAGTCAAAGTTGCTCGACTCGGGAACAAGCGTTTCCAGCAGAAGTGGAAGATGATCCCGCGCGCCATTAAGAGACGTATTGATAATGGTACTCTCTCAGACAAGAAGGATACAGAACTGTTTTCAGAGTTGATCGCGGAGACACTTCTCCTCGACTGGGAGAACCTCACAGACGAAGGGGTTCTTCTGGAGTATTCCAAGGAGACTGCTAAGAAAATCCTTATCAAGTACAAGGAGTTTCGTTCTCTCATTTGGGAACTGGCAAATGATATTAAGTTGTTCAGTGAGCAAATTGTAGAGGACGATGCAAAAAACTAGAAGCGCTCCTCCGTTGGGAACTGAAGTATAGTGAAGATGCTAGAGAGGCATCTAAGCTTAGATCACTCCAAACGGGGGAGCCTGATAGAATTGAAGAACTTAAACCTGAACTCGATTCCCACCAGACTACACTATGGGTCATGTTCAGCTACTTGCATAGAGAGAGATTTACAGGGATGGGGCCAACCCCCATCTCTGTTATTTCTATCTATAAGTTGTGTAGAGAAATGGATGAAAATCCTGATGAAGTGATTCCAGTTATTCTTGTTCTCGACGATCTTTGGCTGCAATGGTATGCTCAGGAAGAAGAAAATAAGAGGGAATTAGCTAGTGGCAAATCCTAAAATTACAGTCGAAGTAGGCGATATTGGTGCTTCGAGGACGAAGAAGAATCTGGATGGTGTTACGGAAGCGGCAAGAAGAACGCAGCGTGCCTCGGATGCTATGGCCAATCGCGCGGCGCGGCAGAGACTTCAACTAACGCGCGTAGCAGAAAGTCTTAAGAATCTTCAGGCCAGACTTACTGATTTAGGGGCTCAGCAAAGAGTCCCCTTCCTGATGCAAACCCTCTCTCAGCAGATTAGAGGATTTGAAAAAGCTGCTAAAACAGGAACTCTAACTACTGTAGATTTGTCTCGCAGACTTCAAGGTGTTTCTCGCACGACTGGCACAGCTAACAGAGCAATGCGGGGTTGGAGTAAGGAAGTTAGAAGTACTGTAAGTCCTATGCAGGGCGCTGCAGCTGCAGGAGGAAAATGGAACGAAATTCTCCGAGACATGGAGACTGCGGCAATTCTTGGTCTAGGACCTTTGAGTGCCCTTGGTGCTAGAATTAGAGCCCTTGGTGTTCTATTCAACCGTTCATCTCTAGGAATTGCAGCATTCTTTACTGGCATCACTGCAGCCATTGTCGCAATAGTTAGTCTATCTGTCGGTGCATTCCGCGCGGCCAGAGACATGGAGAATTTCGAGTCTCGTCTCATGGGCGTCTCAGGATCAGTTGAACTTGCTCAAAGAGAGATTCGGAAAATTTCTGAAATAGCACTTAAGACAGGTGCTGATGTTAGAGCGTCGATAAGTGGCTATACTGACTTGGCTGCAGCGGCACGAGGCACGGGACTCGAAGGTGTAACTCTCCGCAAAATTTTCGAGGATATTACTAAGGCTACTGTCGGGCTTCGACTCAATAGCCAGTCAACAGACCGTATATTCACTGCCCTAACTCAGGCCATGTCTAAGGGCGTTCTGAGAGCTGAAGAACTTAATCAACAATTGGGCGATCATCTTCCTGGTGCTCAGAAACTCGCAGCGGATGCTTTAGGCGTCACTACGACCGAACTTAATAAAATGCTCAAGTCAGGAGAAATCATAACTCGTGACTTCTTGCCTAAGTTCGCCGCAGAATTGGCTAAGGTTTTTGGAACTACTGCAGGGCGCAGCGACGCTATTGCAACCTCGTTCAATCGAGTAGCTTCTGCAGCATTTGAATTCTTCTTGGCGATGGATGATCTACTTGGAATTAGTAGCAAGGTGGTCGCAGTTCTGAATGCACTAGCTTCTGCTATTGAAGCTGTCAACGGTTTGTTTGAGAATGAAGCTATTACTAACGTCAAGCGTTTCTCAACTGAACTAGAACAATTCCTCAAAATCAGTGAATTGATGGGCGGTGCTTCTTCTAAGGCTGAAATTCAAGATTTTATGAAAGAGGCTAAGGACAATATAAACGATATTGGAGAATTAATTAGGGAACAGCACGAGAAAGTTAATAGACTTAAGTCCGGAGGCTTTGCTGCTCGCTTTGGAGGTAATAGCGCTGCAGTTAAGAGGGAAACGGAGGAACTTAATCGTCTTACCGATATGAGAGATAAACTCATTGAAGGGACGATGAAGCTGAATAATCTCCGCGTTAGAGAAAAGGATGCAATTGACGACATTACTAAGGCTGAAGAACGTCTCCAGCGCATTATGGATGAGGCTAGTGACAGCATAGTAATGCAGAGAAAGACACTGATTGCTCTTTCTGAAGGGACTCCTGAAGCTATTAATAATATTGATGCTCTCAAGGAAGCTCAAGATAAACTCCGCGGTTTCAACTCTAAGGAACTTGAGTCGTTTGCCAGTAAGCGTGGACAATCTGTTCATGAACTGACTAGTGAACTTCATAGACTTATTCAGGAAGCTAAGGAACTCAAAGACGTTGAGAATGCTATTAATAATACTCGGACGGCACAAGAGAAATATAATGCGGAGATTTCCAAACTTGAACATTTGAAGAATATTTATCCTAAGGCAGCGGACGCTATTGAGAGGGCTATGGATCAAGCTAAGCGTGCTATGCTTGAGTCTGACGAAGGCTTCCAGCTAGTCGTGCGTCAAATGAACAACTTTGGAGATACACTAGTCGATGTGAGTACTGGGGCGAAAAAGCCTGTTGAGGCAATTAAAGCTCTGTTCAAGGATATGGTTGATGACATTCTGAAACAGTTGATTAGACTTCAGGTTGTTAATCCCATTCTAAACTCTATCTTCGGACTAAGGTCTCAGGAGAGTGGAGGTGGGGGCTTTGGCACTGGAGGCGGTGGATTCTTTGGCAGCTTTCTCCAGGGCTTTGCTGGCGGCTTCGGTGGCGGTGGTGGGGCTTCTACTGTGCCTCTCTCCCGCGCGGAAGGCGGACCTACCTTCCCCAACGTACCGACTATTGTAGGAGAGAGGGGACCAGAACTGCTCATGCCTAAGGGCCATGGAAACGTAATTCCAAATCACGCTCTTGGCGGGCAGTACACTTACGTCCAGCAAATCAATGTTAGTCCGGGCGTTCCTGAGGCGGTTAGAAGGGAAATCCACCAACTTCGTCCGATGCTGATGAAGGATGCACTTAATGCTATGACTTCCGTTCGTAGAGTAGGAGGACGCGGCAGGGCTGCGGTGAGTGGTTAGCATGACTGTTCTTACTATGCCATCATTCATTAAGTTTGCTACATGTCGTTTTGGACTTCAGGCAAATACGAGAACCTTCTCTTCTCCCTTCGACCGTAGTACACAGACCCTGGAAATGGCAGGGGCGCGGTGGGTAGGGACTTATACTTTGCCTAGGCTGAAGTATGCTCAGGCTAGAGAAATGAGAGCATTTCTAACTGCATTGAAGGGACAGGCTGGACGCTTCTTCGCATACGATCCGCCTTATGAAGAGATTGGCGCGGCAGGCTCACTCCTAGGCACTCCCCTTGTAGATGGTGGATCGCAGACTGGAGAGTCACTCGACCTAAAGGGATTGAATTCAGGTGAGACTGGAATTCTTCTCGAAGGGGATTATTTCTCCATAAACGGAGAACTCAAAATTGTCAAGTATGGTACTCAGCTTGACGCAGACAGTTCCGGGAGGGGTACAGTTGAATTCATTCCAAGTCTGAGAACTTCTCCTGCTGACAATGATCCTATCGTTTGGACGAGTCCGCGCGTAACTATGATGCTCGCAAGTGACGACGAAGGCTACTGGGAAGAAGAGCCTTTGTTTTGGAGTTTCTCCTTTTCTGCCCATGAGGTATTTTAGTGTCTAGAGACCTTACAACAGAAGTAGGGACAGAAGTTGCTCAGTCTGTAATTCGTCCAGTTGTTTTTGTTGAACTGGACTATCCTTCTGGCTTCGTCCGCGTCAACTCTACGGATAGGATTTTAGCCTTCGAGACTGGAACGGAGTCTGGAGTAGAGCAATTTCTGGGTATTGGTCAGTTGGGCAGTATTTCTTCTATTGGAGAGAATACTGAACTTCAAGCCAGTCGAATTTCCCTTACACTCTCAGGTGTTAATCCAGTTAATGTTAGCGCGGCGTTTGAGAAGGCTCAGGGCCGACGCGGCAGAATTTGGTTTGGCTTCCTCGATTCAAGCTGGCAAATTATCACAGATCCAGTTCTTATGTTTGTCGGCCTTATTGACAATACTGAAATTGAGTTAGGCGACACCGGAACGATTACAGTTAATCTAAATAATCGCTTCATCGAATGGTCAAGGGACAAAAATAGACGATATACAAATGAGGATCAGCAAGCAGAATTTCCTGGAGATCGCTTCTTTGAGTTCATTCCTCAAGCTGTGGAAAAGGAAATTATTTGGGGTCCTGGTGGGCCTGAACCTGTTAATCCTGGTTCAGGTACTGGTGGCTTCCGTCCAGACCCAGGTGGTTCAGGTGGCTCCGGCACAGTTGGCGGTGGCTTCCGACCCGATCCTGGAGGTGATGGAGGAACTATTAATGAGGAAGCTATTAATCCTCAAGGTGGTCCCAATTCTGGTGGGCACGATGTTGGATCGCGCGGCGGAGGTGTTGACATTTAATGGCTAGGAAGATAAACTGGGAAACGGAATTCACCAAGCTCGTTGATATCTCTATCAGAAATGAATTTGTGTGGGGTGAGAACGACTGCGCCTTGTTCGTCTATAGAGCAATTCAGACACTTATTGACCTTCCAATGGAGGAAGCCGAGAATCCTGACTACGACGATGAAGAGTCTGCAAAGGAATTTATGAAGGAATTTTCTGGAGGCGGTGTTCTTGAAACCGCAGAGAAGCTGGCTGAGAAATACAAGCTTAAGGAAGTATCTGCATTAAAAGCATGGCGCGGCGACGTAGCTGTTGTTTTCGTAGACGATGACTATTACTTCGCCGTATGTATAGGTCCCTACTTTGCAGTAGTTAGTAAAACCGGATTCCGAAAATTTCCATTAACTCGTGCTGTAGCTGTTTGGAGAATTGAATAATGCCTATGGCAGCTGGTGCCGCTGCAGCAGTAGCTATTAGCGGCGCCATAAGCGGAGTAGCCATATCTACAATCGCTATTAACGTAGCGATTACTTTTGCTTTGAGTGTAGTGTCTCAGGCACTCGCACCGAAGCCAAAGTCAGGTGATTCTGATCGACAGGATGTTGGAAATAAAGTCCTGATTCGATCTACAATTTCCCCCCATCAAGTCATCTATGGAAAGACTGTCGTCGCGGGGACTCTTGTATTTGCAGAGGCTACTGGAACAGGAAACAAATTTCTCCATCTTGTTATCGTCTACGCGGCGCACGAAGTAGAATCTTTCGATACTCTTCACATAGATGATAAGTCAGTCAATATAGCTACCGGACTCGATGGCAATGGTGTAGTGACTAGTGGAACCTATACTGGTAAACTGCGCGCTAGATTCTATAATGGAACTCAAGCACAAACAGCAGACTCTCTCCTAATATCTGAAACAGCTGGTAAATGGACAGCTGCTCATACAGGAACAGGAAGGGCCTATGCCTACTTCCGACTGGAATTTGACAACGACGTTTATCAGAGTGGTGTGCCAGAATTTCGCTTGGCTATTAAGGGAAGAAAGGTCTGGGACCCCCGCAATGATCCAGGCGATCCTTCAGTCCGAGCATGGTCTGACAACGCCAAGCTGTGTCAACTAGACTTCATAATGAGCAATTTTGGTTACAACATTCCAATAGAGGAAATTCATGAAGCTTCATGGGTAGCCGCTGCGAATGTCTGCGACGAAACTGTAGATAGTATGACAAGATATACTATTAATGGTTTCTTTTACATAAACACTACTCCAAATAAGATTATGGAGGAATTGCTTAGTGCGGACATTGGCACCATTATCTATCAACAAGGTGCCTTTCGCGGCTACACCGCTGCGGCAACAACAGCCTCGGATCATATAGACATATCCGACCTTCGCGGCAACATTCAAATAACTAGTCGTCCAGGCCGCGATGGGCTCTTCAATACGATTAGAGGCATATATATTGATTCAGCAAATCTGTATAGTCCAACTGACTTCGCCAAGATTACTGATCCTCTCTACGTTAGTGAGGACAATGACGAAGAACTGATTGAGGATATTGAGTTAAACTATACTATAAATTCTCGTAGAGCCTCCCGCATAGCCAGACTAACTCTAGATAGTCACAGACAAGGACTCACAGCTAGAATTCCTCTAAAGCTTTCTAAACTCGGAATTGCGGCTTGGGACACAATTACCGTAACTATTGCTGATCTCGGCTGGAACATGAAGAAATTCAGAGTCCTAACCTGGGCTTTTGAGGGTGTGGGAATTGAACTGACTGTACAGGAAGAAGCTGACGCAATTTATACTTTCGATCCGGATACTGTTCAGGATAGAGACCCCGCGCCGGATACGAACTTACCTAATCCCTTTGTTGTAGCTCCCCCAACTAACCTGATGGTTCAGTGCGGTGATGCACAACTCGTTACTAAGTCCGATGGTACAGTCATCTCTCGGATTAAAATTATTTGGACAGATTCAACTGATATTTTCGTGCGGGCCTACGAGGCACAGTATAAGAAATCCTCTGAATCAGTTTGGGTTGATCTTGCTCCTATCGCACCCGGTATTGGTGTAGCTTATGTTTCTGAAGTCACTGACAGCATAACCTACGACGTTAGAGTTAGAGCAGTCAATATTCTTCAGAAGCGTTCGACCTGGCTTAACTTCAACAATCACTTCGTCATAGGAAAAACGGCGCGTCCGCCTAATGTAGACACCTTTAACGTGTCTCGTCTTGCAGATGGTACGCGACGATTCACTTGGTCGGCAGTCACAATCCCCGCAGACGTTCGCTCCGGTGGTGGCTTTGAGATTAGATCGAAGGTTGGAACTGGTCATGCTTGGGATGACTTAGTACCTATGTTCACTCAGGGACTTTTGCAAACGAGTCCTATTGAGACGAATGAACTCGCTGCGGGAACTTACACCTTCGGAATTAAGATGGTTGACTCCAGCGGTAATGAGTCAACTACGGCTAATATAATTGAGGCTACTCTTGGCGATCCTCGCCTCAGAAATGTTGTTGAGCAGAGAATTGAATTCGATCTTGGATGGCCAGGAACTCTCAACAACTGTTTCGTTAACTATGCTGGAATTGTTGAAGCCATCTCTTCTCAAGATTGGGATGACTTGCCTAGCACTTGGGATAGTCTCAACAACGCCTGGTCAGGTATTCTGGCAAGCGTAAGCCCCATTGATTATACAACTCCAGAAATAGATTTGGGAGTCGATCTTACCTTTACTCCGCTAGTAACTGTAGATGCAGTTGGAACTCCTACAGTTACTATGCAAACTGGAACTGACGCTGATGGGTCAGCTACTGGAAGTTTCGTATCCCTCAACACAGTTACGGCTAGGTATATTAAGCTAAATGTTAGTGTAGCAGACACAAGTCCTCGAATTAATAACATCGTTACTCTCTTAGATGGTGACGTTGGAACAGAGGATTTTGAGGACATTGACACTTCCGCGTCGTCTGCAGGCAACTTTGAGAGAATTGCTCAAGGTCACTTCAAGTTAGAGACAGACGGAGAAATTTCAGTTATCATTAATGCTAAGATTGTAGCTTTCCAAAATGCCGGCTCTGGATGGACCTGGGAACTCCTCTCCAAGGCTACGACTATTACTGGTGGTTCTAATCCCGCTGCGGAGTTCAAGATTTACAAAGACGGCACTTTAACTGATGCTACAATTGACGCGGAGATTAAGGGGTATAAATCCTAATGGGTACGACACTTCCAAGTGATCAAACTAAAACGCACTTAGATCAAGCCACTGATGATCCTAAACAGGCTAGAAGTGAAATTGCATCGAATGTGGATGCATTTAATGCACTGAAGACTGCACTAGGATCACTAGCCCTGTTGAATTTGGGAACAGGTTTTTCTGTTCAGAATAATAGTCCTGGCACTCCAGACACGCTAAATGTCTCCGGCTTCGACAGTGGAACTAAACTCCTGTTCCCTCAAGTAAGTCCTCCAAGTGGATGGACACAAGATACGGATCAGGATGATAAAGTCATCCGAGTTGTGGATGGACTCACTAGTGCTGATGATGGAGGAGAGATAGGAGGAACCTGGACTATCTCAGGTATTAGTGGTTCAGATCATACTCATAGTATGCAGGGACATACTCATAATATTTCTCATACGCATACACTGTCTACTAGTGGAAATACAACCGGACAAAGCGGCACTCCTATATCTCTTGAAAGTGGATTTATTAGAGTTCCTGGAACTGGTGGCGGCTCTATTCCTGTTGCTACAGCTACTACTGGTAGTCCCTCTTCCGGTAGTTCAGGAGGACCCAGTACTGGTTCTACTGGAGGCGCCTCAGTAACTACTGTAACGTCTAACGGTTCCTGGCGCCCGGCTTACTTAAACGTCATAAAAGCTACGAAAGACTAATCATGTCTCACTGTAAGAACTGCGTTCATAAAGACACTGAACAGTGTCCTATGTGGGTTGGTCCAGAAATGGGCTTCATGGAACGAAATACTTCTGGTCAATATAGACACTTGACAGGATGCTTCTATCCTGTTATGCTACGGTTAGTTTTCGATTTAGCTAAGAGCATTGACGGAGCGGCTCAAAGCGTACAGAAAACTAGGAACGATATCTCCAATGGATTTCTAGCTATTGCTAAGAATCCTGAGATACTCGATCCGAAGATGCTTAATCAGCTACTTGAGAAAGGTAAAGTCGATGAAAACTAAGACTCTTATCGTCGCAGCCGCATTTACTCTCGGCTGTATTTCACCTACTCTCGCGGCCACTGAGGGTGCGGCTTCCGCCACTCCAGGACCGGCGAGTCAGCGAGGCGTTCAGGAATCCCCTGGTAATGCCTACAACTGTCCTGATCCGAAGAACTTCCGTCCGATCCTCGGTCACGTTTGCTAGGCTCTCGCTTATACATCATCACTGACCAGCTATTATGAGGGGTGGGACAAAGTTCACTGAACTGCCACCCCTCATAAAGCTTCAACAACCATTGATCTAAATCTACGAAGATTAGTAGATCACTCGTCACAAGTCTTTGTTCCGGTCTTAGGATCAATCCGACAAGCTTTGCCCGCCTCGTCCTCATCAGCGGACTCTCTGACTCCCTCACGCTCCCCGCCGGAATTGAAAGTTGAGATGCCTTTGCATCCACTTTCCCAGGCTCTCAAGTAGACATTCTTGAAAGCTTCCCAGGGCATATCGGGGCTTACATTACAAGTCTTGCTAACAGCACTATCGACAAACCTGGAAGTAGTCTTTAGAATTTCCAAATGGTCCTCGATGGTGCAGTCCTTCGTGCGCTTTCCGCGGACTCCAAGGAATTCATAACCATAGTCTGGAATGCGGAAAGTTCTAGTTCCTTCGAAGGAGTTAATCTTACGATTATCTTCGTAGGAGAATACTGGCTCAATCCCACTACTTACATTGTCAGCGCAAGGGAAATTGTACCAGTCGGTGCGATAGAAGTCAGGTGACTGTTGCGAATGCCGAACTTCTTAATGAGGGCCTGAGTCTCTGGTTCGAGAGACTTGATGAAACGTCCCTTTAGATACTTCTTCTCATCGTAGAGAGGGAAACTGCCCTTTAGTTTTGCTAAGTGGGCAGATGACTGATAGATGGCATTCGTGAAAACACTCATTAGCTTTTCAGTGAACTCGATGGCTTCCTTGGAGCCGTAGACATAACCTAAAGCTTCCATAGTGTTTGCTAAGCCAGTTATGCCTAGACCCATTCTCCTTTTATTCTTGGCTTCCTTCTCTTGCTGTTTCAGTGGATAGATCGCAACGTCTACAACATTGTCCATGGCTCGAACAACAGTTGGAATGGCGTCTACGAATTTATCCCACTCAAAGGTATAGCCATGAACGTCGCCGGTTTCCTCATCAACGTAGGTGTTAACGTCGTTCAGGAACTTGACTAGATTGAAGCTTCCAAGCAGGCAGGCACCATAAGGAGGTAGGGGCTGCTCACTGCAGGGATTCGTCGCGGCGATCTTCTCGCAGTAGTAGAGATTATTCATCTTATTGATCGTGTCTAAAAAGATGACTCCAGGCTCCGCGTAATCCCAGGTCGATCGCATGATTTGATCGAACAAGACGGAAGCCTGAACTGTCTTATAAACACGTCCCTGGAAACGCAGCTTGAATGGACGGTCGTTCAAGACGGCTTCCATGAACTCATCTGTAATTCCGATGGAAATATTGAACTGAGTCAGGTTATTTAGGTTTTGTTTCTCCCTAATGAACTCTTCAATATCGGGGTGATCGACCCGCAATATCCCCATTTGTGCGCCCCGCCGATGCCCCGCCGATGCGATTGTGCGGCATACCGCGTCGTATATGTGCATAAATGACACCGGGCCGGACGCGCGGGTATCCATGGACTCAATCAAGTCTCCTCTCGGGCGAAGTTCGCTAAAGTCGTATCCGACGCCACCGCCCATTCTCATGGTGCGAGTTGACTCACACGCGCGGGCCATGATGCCGCCCTGACGAAGGAACCGACCATTCTCCAGACCGCCGACTAGATTGTCCTTAATGCTGCCACTGACGAAGCAGTTGTAGGGAGTGACAATCTTTGTACTTCCGATGGCTGCCTGAATGCGTCCTGCGGGAAGGAAAGCCATGTCGAGAAGCAGTTCTCGGAAATGCTTAAAGTGTGTGTCGGAGTCTTTCAGTGCCGTAGCGATGCGCGTCATGGCTTCGCGGAAAGATTCGCCGCGCCCTCTATACTTAATAGAATGAATGTGTTTTGAAATCTCCAGAGTCGGCCCCCTTTCATCAATGATCCTGGGGATGCGTGCCGACTCAAGTAGTGTATCAATATCTATATATGACATTTGTCTCGTCCTCTTTTATACTGACATAGGTTGTTGCATTCTCTTGCTCGTATTCGAGTAAGCCTGAACCACTGAGTGAGTTCATGCACTTCTCAAAAGTTTCATAAGTTATCTTATGCATGAAGGCTCTATAGAGGGAGGCTTTAGTCATTCTCCCTCCAGCCTTTAAGTGTCTAGCTATATCGTCTGTTATACTTGATTCCTTTTCGCGCCCGGCATTACGATAAATCTTAGGCATGTCCTTCTCAATCTTGAGAAGTTCATCATTGGCGCGGATTAAGTCTTGTTCTTCAATTACAAGACTATTCGTTCTCGACGCGGAAATGACCATAGCGAGTTTATGCATATGAGTCTGTTTACGCGCTAGATAGCCAAGAAATTTCTCATCAATTAAATGAGGATTTCCCTTCTTATAGCTATCCTCGTACCACTTAGTTCCCCAGTTAATTGCTCCCTCTGATAGCTGGAATTGACCCTGTAATTTGGATATGATTTTTAAGTCGTCTAAGAGTAGTTGTCTCTTGTTCTCCGCGTGCTTGCCATACTCTAGATGGGGATAAGCAACTAAACGATGCTTGGCCTCCGCGTAGACGAAGATGGATCGGCTGGCGAAACCACCACCAGAGAAATACTCCGTTACGTTCTCCGCAACCCAGGAAGGTGTTGTGCATCCAATCACATTTATCCAGGGATTTACAATGGACTCCTCTCCGTCCATTTTAGTTAGCTTGGCCCAGGAACCAGTCTTTCCGTCCCAGAGGCTAACGAGAACATCTATCATTTCCCTGTTGCGTGGATCGAGAAAAGTTCCAAGTTCACTGGCTACGATGGTCATTGCTGACATAGCGTGGTATGACCCCTCGGAGTCGGGATATTGTTCTTCGCTCTCACTCAGACGTTGGACTAGTGCTTGCCAAGAAGTCGCGGCGGGACCAATATTTATGCTTTCGAGTTCCTCCAGTATCCCCATGCCAATGTCTGCGGTTGTAGACTTAGCTACGATGCCCGGCGGTGCTACGAAGAAAATGAAGAAATTTGGAAACCACTTAAAGTAGCCCATGTCAATGTAAACCTTGCGGCGCAGTGCCCCCGCAATAGTAGAAACGCCTGCCCAGTAATGAAACTGAGGAGGCGCCTCACTATGGCTAGTGAAATCGACGTAGGCTGATAGCCAATCGTCTAACTTCCGACTCATCCCTTTACCATCAGATTCCAATTTAGATTAGCATACTCTCCATTGTCGAGAGTTACTAAACATTCTCCATCTTGAAGAACCTCATTAATAGTTCCGGTTCGCTGATCTAGAATATAAATAAATTTATCCCCACAGCCTAACCAGTTTCCATCTATATCTTGGAATTTATTGTGAATTCCCATACCTAAAGCGAGTGGGTGTGACATTCTTTCTACTCCTTAAAGGGATCGACAATGGAACCCCAATTCTTTTTGCTGGCCTTACAGCCGACCGGAATGATTAGAGGATCATCGTAGGGAACGGGAACTTCGAGAGCCTGTTTGCAAAATCTTAAAGCGTCCATGCATATTTCGTCTCTAGCTTGGAGCAGAACGGAGTCATGATTTTGCATAAGAAGTTGTAAATCACTAACCTTATAATTCTTGCGGATTGTCAACATGCCCTTGTAAGTTATGATAGCTACGGTTGACTGAGGTATCCAAGCCAAAGCTTCACTCAAGAGCGTGCTAGACTTCCCCATGTAGAAGCGACGGAAGCCGAACTTATTCTCAATGGTACTTGTTGTCTTGAGTTGACTGTCGATGCGCTTGTGCCAGTCCTCAATGCCAGGATGAGCCTCGAACCAGGTTTTTATGAACTTCTCTGCTTCGGCTACGGTAATGGCGAGGTTGGTTGCAAGTGTTCTAGCCTTACAGCCGTAGTCTACCGCATGGACTCCGACCTTGGCTTTTTGTCTCTCTGTGTGAGTTATATGACTCTTTCCGAAAATAGTCTTTGCATTCTCAGTATGGAGGTCTAGTTTCTCACGAAAAATTTGCTTTAGTGTTTCGTCATTAGACTCGGAGGCTACGACCTGTGCATCGGCCTGAGCAAGATCGAACTCGGCCATAGTGAAGCCATCGTCTGGAGGGAACATGGAGCGAAGGTTTGGTAGTTCTGTTGTTTTAGCTACCATAGGTCTCTGCCAACTCTCTTAGATCATTTTCGAATTCAGTTAGTATAACGAATATCTTAGGAGAAGTCCATTTGAGTCTAGCTAATCCAGTTCCAATTCCCCTAGTAGGCCAAACCACTGTTCCTCCAGACTTTATATGCTCGGAAAGTTTCTGCATGATTGGATGAACTGTGTTAGCCCACTCAACAAAATCTGCGTCGTAGAGAAAATCCTTCATTTCCATACCAGGATATCTCTTTGTAGGAATTCCAAGAGCATTTGGTTCGCCGCGCATTTCCTTAGCTTGACCACCTAGACCTTTTCTAGCAAGATTGTCTCCAAAGACAAATAGCTTGTCTCGCTCTGCTACAAGCATTTTACGAGTTATGAAATCTCGATACTCAATCATTCTTCATACTTTCCAGAATGGGACCAAGGAGACTACTATCCAATTCCTCATCCTCATAGCCGGAACTGATAGTCTGCATGTTGACTCCCGTCCCGAAGGCGGTTTTTCGACTGCCGAGTCGGAAAGTTTCAACCTTCGCGGGGTCGAGAGTACAGCGCATTCTACGATCTGGATCGCGGCGAGCACCAACATACTCATTACGGAACTTGAAGATTGAGCGTGACTCTCTAATAGCGTCGATGATTGGCGCGGCAAGAGGCTGACGCCACCGCATTACTTCTAGTGCATCATCGTCCGCCGTGCGTGCTTTCTTTCCCTTTTGATAAACTTCCTTAATCCCAAAGTCGTCGTTCAACAAAGCTGTCACTTGTTTATTTGATCGAGGATTGAATCTATGACCTAGGACTTCCTCAAAGAAACGTGACCGTTCATTGAGGGCCTTCATCAGTTCGACGTTCAGCTTGTTGACTTGCTTCTCATCAACTTTAATGCCGCGCAGTATCATTTCCAAGAGGATTGGATGCAGGTCTATTAAAAGTTGGTACTGTTCTCTGAGTCCCATAGCATCAATGGACTGCATCAGACTATGATAGGACTCGAAGGTGAAGCAACAGTCTTTGCAATTATAGCCCCACTGTTGATTCTCCGTATCCTCATTCCAAACATTTACTTTGCTTTCATCTTTCCAGAAGCAATAGTATTCGCAATGCATGGAAGATACGAAGGCTAGAGATTTACCACTCAATTTCGTGTCGCTACTGATGCCTGGGAAGCAAGTATGCTGTGCAACTTGAGTGTCGCCATAGACGATGGGAAGGAAGCCCCACTGACGCGCCAAATGCTGACAATCGAAAACGCCATTGGCAAAGACACAATCGCTGTTCATTAAAAAGTCACGAATGGCTACAGTAATTTGAACCTCTTCGTCCTCACTCCAGTAGCCCTGTGGCTTACCGAAGGATTTAAGAGGGACGCACATAGCCTCGATGTTAGATATGCCGAAGCCGATACAGTCAATGTAACCACTCCAGGTTTCTACGTCTGGGGTAATTGTCTTGCCTCGATGAGTGCGGAAGAAGTCCATCACCTGATCGAAGTTTGGGCGAATGTGGTGAATGAACTTAGGATAGCGGATTTCAGGAAACTCGGACTCAGTTTTACACCGACGCAGGTCCTGCTCCATGACAAAGCGCCAGGGCTTGTTGTGGAGAACGGCTGCGGGATTGAATACGGGAATGACTTTAGTTCCCTTTGCCTCTATGATGCTGCCGCGCCATTTCGTAATTCCCCACTCGCCAGTCAGTGCCCACAAAGCAGCATTACCCATGGCTATGACTAGATGAGGCTGCATGTCCTCAATGACTGACCAGATATACTTAACGCCCTCTTTGACTTTCTCCGAGTTTGTAGTTTTTTTATCCTTCCCGGAGAAGAGCAAGTCAATGCTAGGCTTCCTCTTATCATCTAAGGGAGCCATTTCATGAAGGACGTTTGTGAAGAAACAGTCGTTTGGAATTATGCCCACTTTGAAGAGCATATTATCCAACTCTTGACCAGACCATCCGACGAATGGTTTCTTCTGGCTTAGTTCTTCGCTTCCCAGAGCTTCCCCAATTAGGAGAACTTTAGCTTCTCTGTTCCCCTTCTTTATCGGAACTATTTCCATCTATTTCCTCGACCAGTTCTGTTAGGCTTCTCAAGCGCGCATAAGAGTAGGCATAACCCTCATCGTCGCGTTCAATGCCAGTTGCTATTGTGTTAGTCTTGTGCGCTGCGGGGAAGATTGGACCAGTTCCGCAGCAGGGGTCTATTACGTAATCGCCCGCCATACAACTCCGTGAGATTAGGTCCTCGTACAATTCTGGGGGCTTTTGTGCCCCGTACTGAAGTTCCCTCTTATGCGGCGCATTTAGGATTAAGTCCAGTGCGCCAACTTTGGTCACTTTCCGTTCGTTCTTAATGCAGTAAACAATCGCCTCATAAGTCCTTCTAGGCCCGTGATCAGGTCGCGGCAGTATTCCCGAATTTTCTCCTCGGTACCAGATGAGGGGCCACTTCCAGACGTACCATTCGTGAGCTTCGAATAAACTTTTAATGAACTCAAACCGTGTAATATCACAGAATATATATGCATGAGCCTTCAACTTTGTTATACGATGACCCTCGAATGCGAGGCATTCCATTATCTTATTCGAGTAGTCCTCATCGTCAATGTACTTGTGCTTGACGGCGGACTGGTTATTCCACTTGTTCGCATTCACGCCATAGGGCGGATCGCTGATGATGCAATCGAATTTGCCTGAAGGGAGCTGAGGCATAATTTCGAGCATGTCGCCTTTTAACAGATCATGACTAGTGCGGAGGGAACTTAGTTGGAATTCCTTAGAAAGCTTTTCTCTATGTTCTCGGTCTAGTTTTTTCTTAATTATTTTGAGTGCCTCTTCGCGAGTCTTAGCTTTTCCAACCTCGTCGTCGCCAGAATGAGCGTTTAGAAGGAGGTCCTCGCGGACTCTCGTAAGCTTACTGTTGGGGAGGGGAAATCCTTCTCCGTCGGAAAAAGCTTCCTCGGCAGTTTTCTTATAGGTCTGCTTTCCATTATTTCTTTCCGCGCCCAGTCTATGCAACTCTGCTATGGCGAAAGCTTCTTCCTTCCAGGACAGTGGTTTGCGCTTTATGTTCTCTTCTAGTTCTGCTTCCTTCGCAGAAATATCACTGAGCTCGGAAGTGCAAATAACAGGCACATAATCCTTAGGAATGACCTCATCTTCATAACTGAATTCCGAGCCTTTCTCATGCAGAAGCTTCATAGAACGGATGCGTGTCTCGCCTGCTATTAGAGTGAGACCGTCCTTTGTCTTTCGACAGAGTGGCGCATGCATTAGGCCGAGACGCTCAATGCTATCTGCAATGTCTATAATTGTTTGTTCTTTGAAGTCCCTGCGCCAGCGATCTTCTTTGATTTGGATGGAGTCAATTGGTACGATTTGCATTGTTAAATTAATCCAATCTTAATTTAATAGTTGACCGTCGCAGAGGAACCAGTACTCTAACACAATCTACATTCAGTTTCAAGCTTTATCTCCAATTCTCCAAGACCCACTTTTCTTGAACCACGTGGGGGCGCGGGTCTCCGTGGAAGGATACTAGGCGAGCATTCTCGGGGAGTCCTTTGAGACAATCGTTCTTATAGCTGACGATCTGGCCTGGATAGAGTTTCTGCCACATGTCAGAATTAGGTACGAATTTCTTCAGAACTAAGCGTTCTCTACCTTCGTAGAGTACTTCTAGATGATTCAAGTAAGTATTGAAATGATAGTCAATGTGTTTGGCTGTTTTAGAGTTCGCCTCAAAGGCAATCATATCTCCATCAGGAACCCATTCATTTTTTGGAATTCCCTTGAACCATGCGCGAACACAGAAGTCGCCGCGATAGGATGCAATCTCATTCAGATTTCCAGTTACAACTGTATCTAGGTCTAGGATAAGTACTCTTCCCTCCAAGTTTGCAAAACGATTATAAGCGTAGAGTTTTGGAAACTTCCCCACCCAGGAATAGGCATGGAGTGTACGAACTTCAATACCAAGATGCTTCATAAAGGTTTTGGCATTATACTTGATAATGTTGTATTCGTCCATGAAACAGATGAAATTGTGAGGCAGACTCAGATTCCTCATGACGCTACTCTTCAGCTTAACAACGTACTCGTAGCCAAGGCCTGGCTCCGGCCAATCACCCCACAAGAAGCATACTACGTTCAGTACCATATCTTTCTCACCCAATCGAATTGTTGTGCTGCTACATCGTTCTTCCAAGGCATAGATAGGACGACTTTGACTCCCTGCGGCGGACCCTTTGGACAGTCGCGGAGTTTCTTGAACCACTCTGGAGGCATAGTTGGGACGTTCGAGGACTTGAAGCGAATCCAATCCTGATCGCCTCGAAAACGCTTAAGGTCCTCCATTGAAATGTCGTGGAGAAGTCGATAAGGTGCTCCCTTATCAAATACCATTACGCTAGAGTTGTAGCCAGTTACTGTACCAGCTTTTACAACTCCCCTTGTGGAATTTACAAACATTTCTGAGGCGGGCATTATCCCAAAAGTATAAGGAAAATCAATTATCTCGTCCAGGTCTCCGGTGATGATTGTGTCTAAGTCTAAGTAGAGAATTCTATTATTAGCTGGAAGACTTGGACGGAACAACTCAAGCTTACTCCACCAGCCAGTCAGAATATTAGGCCATTGAAGAGGAATTATTCTGCAGTCGAGAGAGTAATTGTTAGTTAGACAGGCGAAGTCTACTCCTGGAATGGCGCGGTCAACCATTCTACAGGTGCGACTTACCCAGTCTGGGGTGTAGCGTCGGCCGCGAAAGTCGCCATCCCAAAAGACACAGAGGACAGTTAAGTTAGATGAACTTGTACCAAACATGGTCCTCTGCAGTGAGAAATTCAGTTCCGAACCGTTCACATACGGCTGTTCTGACTCCTGGGAAGTCTGGATGATCGAAGTCATGGCCTGAAATCATACCCCCATCTTTGATCTTTGGTAGCCACAAATCTATGTCGCGCAAGCAACCTTCATAGGAGTGGTCCGCGTCGATAAAGACGAAATCTAAACTATTATCATTGACTCTCTTCGCGGCCTCCCCTGACTCACACTCTAGAACGGCGAGTCTATTTCCTCCAACAGTCGCGGCCATGTTGTAGAAACGGGCCTTGTTCTGGATTATCTGCGCCCTTGGAAAGTACTCTGTTTCTAAGTCCCAATTATCTACTGCAATCATTTTGAGTTGAGGACAAAGTAGAAGTAAGTGTTTCGTAGTTGCCCCGCTCTTAACTCCGATTTCCGCGCCACTTTTGTACTTCCGGGTGTTGATTAAGCTTGCGAGTACGTTCCAGCGATTCAATTTCATGACTTGCTTCCTCAGCAAATTTATACATTCTGTTGTTGTCTCCCCAATTGTCAGGGAATTCGGCATAGATATTCAGATCTTCATCTAGACCAATTAAATTTTGGATGCTTCCCCGCGCCATTCCGAGGACTATAGGAACGTCCCTGCTGTCGTACCATTTATCTCCGACTTTGACGTACATCAGTACCGTCCCATTCTTGATATTATATCATTGGACAATACCTGCATTGCCTCATATATCAGTGATTGTGTACTTTGATGTGAGGCTTTAATACACAGGAGAGTTAGATTGTGTTCATTCAAGTAGTTTCTAATTCCCACCTCCAGTTCTTCTTTATATTCCTCTACAAATTTTTTAACCTCAGCCTCGATCAGAGGCTTGGCATATTCAGAAACTAATTGTACGAAATGAGTAGTATATTTCTTACCATATCTGTCAGTATCTTCTTTGAAGAAAATCTCGTTAATTGCCTTATTAACGAGAGACTTAATCATATCCTCGTCGGCCAGTTCACCAATGTTTCCCTTCACCTGTTCGTACAGGCGTTCAGTGAACTTACGCATGGACTCGTTGTGATCAGTTAAAAGATTTGGCACTCAACTCTCCTCTAATCTTCATAAGAATTTTCCCTAAATGATTTTCGCCGCGTCCTTTACAAACACCCCAAAAGTAATCTTTCCAATAATTTCCTTCAATAAGCTGCGCATTTCCAGTATTAAAAAGAGCAAGCTCTAATGAATTATTTTCAGTAAACTTGCTACGAATTAAATCTTCCATGACTTTAAGTTTAAGTTCATCTGACCAATCTTCTCTTATTTTAATCTTTCTTCCCATATATTTTGCATAACCGGCTTTCATCTTTATATTGCTAAATTTTAATCTAATCTTTGGATCGAGAGATTTAGCTGCTTGATAAGCATGTTCCACAGAAGGATATTCTATTCCCTCATAAATAACTTTGCATGGATGGAAATTAGAGAGGAAGCGATATTGATCTGAAAAACTGTCTATTGGTTGAGTCATAGCTTCCTCTCTTAGAGAAAAGTCGGGAGGCAGATCGACTACTACGGGACACTGCCTCCCGACGCCTACCACTACATAGCGGACATTATAGCGGCAGGACTTTCTTCACATCGTTGTAGATGTTCTCAGGATTCTCCGGATCGGGCCTCTGCTTCGTAACAACTTTGGCCATCTGACCCATCAGGTCCTGAGGCTTCCAAGCCTTACCGGGCTTGTTCTGTCCGAGCGCCTCACGAACACGACCAAGCTGAACATTCTTGCCCTTACCAAAGTCGAGGTTGCCCTCCTTGGTAAGATCAAGCCAAACAGTCTGACGAACGGTTGGCTTGTCGAGGCCGGTCTCTTTCTTAACCGGCTCAGCAAGAATAGCCCACGTCAGGTCAATGACGAAGGAAGGCGTGCCGTCTTTGCCTTTTACTTGGCGCGCCTTCACGTCGTCAACCTGACTCTCCCAACCCTCGCCTTCAGGATGGTCTGGAATGGGAGTGAACTTAGTGTCGTTGGCTTCCTTAACGGAAGTGCTCATAAAAGCGTCGGGATTAAAAGTAGACATACTCTCTTTCTCCATTAGGACTCTGTTGATAGGACTAGGACTCAGTTTAGGACTCAGTTTAGGACTAGGACTCAATTCAGTTTTGGTTGGCTACTCTCCCTTCTTCTGTTCAAGCATTTTGTAGTAGACTTCACGACAGGCCCGCACGTCGTAGAGTGCATTGTGAGCACCCTCAAAACCCGCTGAGTTTACAAGGAAACAATAGGCTTCATGGAGTGTGGGCCACTTTTAGCCGCCCCATCTTCCAGGAATTTTCAGAATTTCCATTGTTCCGAGCATTGTACAGGTTTTCTTCTTAACGGGAAGCATGTCGAGATAGTTTCTGACGAGAGCAATGTCAATTATGGCCTCGTCAAACTTTAAGTTGTGGCAGACAATTTCATCTGCGATTGTGTAGTCTCTTAAGAAATGTTTAATTGCAACTTTAATAGGTACTCCCTCATCCCGCGCCCGCTCATTAGTTATACCATGAACGTCGATGGACTTCTGAGGAATTACCCAATTCTCTGGCTTAATAATGTAATCGTTTTCCTTAACTTCTCCATCAAAGTCTGTTATCCAACTAAGCTGAACTAAGTACGGTTGATGCTTTGCACTCGGCGCGGCCTTCGGATCATAGAAACCTGTTGTTTCTGTATCGTAGAAAGTTAATTTCACTACAAACTCCTATTAAATAAGTCCCTTCTCCAAGGCTAACCATTCTGGCATAGTTACTTTCTTACCTTCAGTATCTACTTCTACTTGACTTTTAGGCAGCCAAGTTCTTTCCTCCCCTCTGTGGTCAATGAGGATGGCTTTCTCAGTTTCCATATAGACAGTAGCGTCTATGTCTACTAGATTTGACTTTCCCTCGGGCATTAGAGACGCTCCTCGAAACCATACTTTTCAGATACTTTATTGAACTTCTTGACAATCTCAGCTTCTAAATCTATACCAAGCCGCTCCCTGTTTATGCCACTTTTCACAGCGCTTGAAATTAGTTTCACTAATTTGTTTAAAGCTAGGCATCACTCATCTCCCTCAAAGAACTTAGCGAAGTCTGGATCAATATCGTCCTTGTACTCAAGCGAGCGAGTCTTAAGATCTGCATTGTTATCCACTGTAGACCAAAAGAAATTTCCCTCTTCTCTCCGCGTGAGGATTACTTCATCGAAGGGCTTGATTATCTCAGGAGCCAGCTTCTGTCCTAGAGTAGAGATGGTGATGTGTGTTCCACCTGTGATCAAGTCGTCCTTCCTCTCCGCGTGACTAATGAGGACGAAGCTGCACTTTGTGTCGTCAGTTAGCTTGGATATTAGCTGAAGCAGATTCTGTTGTGCTACTCCCCATTCCGGCTGCGTCATGATAGGCTTCGCGCCGACGACAAGCTGACGAGACATACGGGACAGTCCGCTGAGTCCATCTAGAGCGAGAAAACAGTTTGACTCAAACTCATCCGCCGGTCCGTGTTCCTCTCCATGCTGGTCTATGAAGTTGGAGAGGGAACTCACAACGTCGAGGAATTGAGTGAATTGGCTGCGGCTTGGACTCGGACGGCCCTGAAGGTCTTGCATTGTTAGGGAATTGGTTAGCTTTGCATTGATTTTGAGAACGTCCCAATCGACTTTTGCGGGAGGCACATAGTTATAAAAAACCCGACTCGTGTCTATGCCCCGTTTCTCCCACTGGCGGATTGTAGTAGTTATTCCCGGCTCGACAGACTGAATATAGAGCTTGTCTATGCCTGGAATATTGAGGACTGTATGGAGACTAAAGGTCTTCCCTGTTCCGATCGGACCTACGAGGAGAATGTTGTACTTGTTCACTTTTCCGCCTTTCTCTTATTTCAGTAGGAGGACTACAATTACTAAAACAATAGCCCACCATCCCCATTCAGGTAACTCTAAAGTACTGAGATTATCCATGTAGAACTGATGTAGAGTCATGCGTCGTCCTCAGTAGCTAATGGGTCCCAGTGACGAATTTCATACTCATTGTCCAGAATCTTTTGTTCATTCTTAGCCAGACAGGCTTCCTTGAACTGACACCCATTGTAGGAAGAGCAAGCATCATCGAGGGCCATGTCCCAATCGTCTCGCTTCCACATATCAATGGCGCGCAGAAGATCTTTGCGTAGCTGGTTTTGCCAACGCTCGATCATCCATTCGCTGCGCCGCTGAAGGGAGAGTAGGAATTTAGTCTCGGACTTTAGAATGCCAATGCCCCTGACAATAGCTCCCTGGACGTTGAAGCCGTAGCTGCGACTTGCCCAACAATAGCCAGTCATTTGACTGTTGAGGTCCCAACTAGCAATCCAACTATCGCCCAAGTAGGAACTGGTCTTTTCATCATCTACGAACAGGGCATTTTGATACTCTGCGAGCATGTCGAAGCGGCCAGTATAGAGAATTGGTTCTCCGGTTTCCGGGTGAAATACTCCGGGAATGGGGATGGCAAAGGTGAATTCAACTGCAGGCTTCCCATCAATCATTAGAGGCTTAATGGGGTCTTCCGCAGGATGGTAGTTAATGAAGAAATCTTCTAAAGCTAAAATGCAGTTCTCTAGGGTTTTCTTATTCCCTGAACCATACTCGGGAGCACTAGCGTCTCCCCACATTTTCAGAATAGCCTCAATACCGAGGGCTAGACATTCGTCCAACTGCTTTCCATCACGATAGAAGGCTAGTCTGTAGATTTCCATTCCCTTGGCTAGACAGCCGCCGAAGTGGAGGTGAATGTTGAAGCCTTTTGGCTTATAGCCTAATACGTGATTTAAGTAGAATTTCTTTGGACAACTAACTAAGTCTTTCCTCATCGTTGAGTCGATGAACTTCGGAAACGGAGGTCTCGTAATCATGCCACCCTCTACTAAACAGTTTAATTAGTCCATCTACCTTTATCTTTTCGTTTAGCTGAGTATCGCTCTTTCTTCACATAAGCATGATCTACGCCCCGATGATAGCCTTTTGCTTTAACCCATATTTCCTTACCGTCAGGCCCTATTGCGCGGCGAACGTCCTTCTGAATTATAACTGCCGGTGCGCGCAGGACAAGACCACTCGGCATTACATTTGAAGGATACTTTTTCATCTGAGAACTTTCTAAAAGAGGTCTTTGAGATCAGCAGGAAGGTCCAAAGTTGGTTGACTTTCCTTCTTTTTCTTTCCTGGCTTGGCTGCTGATCTGTCGCGGCGAAGGCCCGCAATTACCTGTTTATACTCTTCCAAAGTGACTGGCTCGCCATCAACAACACGCTTTCGCAAATCAGTCAAACTCATATCAGACATTTTCTTTAGATTCCCTTTTTAGCTTCTCAATTTCTCTATTTAGATACCAAGCTGCCTTTTCCAAATCCTGGATTTTCTTATTCTTATCCTTCCTGCCAGCGCGCAGAATGTACTTAACGGAATTGCCGGTGCGGAAGTTTAAGTCAAATGCCTCAATAACGTCGATGGACTCGATTCCGTTGGAAATGTAGTGTTGAGGATGGTTGACTGGATCATTCCACTTATTATCACCGTATTCTTTTTCTATACTGTAACTAAAAGATTGATTTGGACTCATAGCCATTTTGATGAAATCCTTAACATCATGTGCCATCATTCGAGAAATCCTCAAACTTCTCTTGCTGCACCATTGGATCAACCGTCTCTCTACCTTTTCTCCGCGCTTCAACATACTCCGTTAGAATCTGAGTTATGAGTCCTGACATTGAACCGTACTTAACCCTTCCTGTATTCGGATCGAGGAGAAGTAGCTTAGTTTCAATGAAAAGACCCTCAGGAATCATGGCCGTAATGGCGCGGCGCTTTTCAGTAAAAGGCAATTTAGGCAAATTCGTTACTCACTATTCATTCCATCATTATTAAAATAATCGCACGTTAATTATTGAATGTCAACATAAAACTTTGACAACTTAGGAAAAATTATGTTATTATTCTAAGCTAATTTGGGAGAGCATCATGAAAAATAAAATTAGTGTAAGTAGGCTAGGAGACCTGGTTCTGTTTGAATTGCCGAATGGACTAAGTTTCACTATGGAAGTTTACGATGCAAGTCTACACGCTGCGGCTATTAATGTGACTTGCTCAGATATAAATCTAAGCAAAATTCATCCAATAGAATTTGTTGTTGGAGAAAGGATAAATGTCGGAGAATTCTCAGAACGGGAACGGAAATGGTAGTGGAAAGAGGTTTGGATTAGCCTATTCAAACCAGATATCATTAGGAAATATAATTCAGATTTTAGTTTTATTTATCACGATAGTTCTTGGACTTAATAATTTAAAGGATGATCTATTAAAGTCTATTAATGATAATACAAAGGCAATTAATAGCAATACAGCAGAAATAAGGGTGATTCAAACTGAAGTAAAAAATAATGGAGAAAGACTGAATAAAGTCGAAGATCGTACCGGACTCGGATACCAAAAAGGAAATCCTCTCCGATGAAATTCAATCACATGGACGTTGAAGTTCTGTCGAGGAATATCGCGGGGGAAGGGCGCGGAGAAAGCGACGTTGGGATGGTCGCCATAGCCTACAGCGTTATCAATCGCGCCAAGAGGAAGGGATGGACTCCAGCAGAAGCCTGCTTGAAGAGTGTCCATTATTCTGCATGGAATAACGCTGCGTGGAATGATGCTAATCAGTTGACTATGCTAACGCTTGATAGTGCCAGTGCTGTTTTCGCACGTTGTGAAATCGCGGCGAGGCAAGCTCTTCACGGTCTCGTAGAGGACCCGACACAGGGAGCAACTCACTATTATGTGACCGGGACGCCAGAGCCTGATTGGGCTAAGGGAAAAACTCCTTGTTGCATTATAGGTCATCATCAGTTTTACAAGAATATTGCATTCTAACCTTTTAGGAGATAGAAATGTTTACAACTATCGACAAAGCTCTTGCCGCGCTGGTCGTGGCTTTTCTTGTACAGACCTTCGCCATTACGCCAGATATGACAGTGGCGGAAGTTGTGAATGCTGTTAGTGCTCACTTCTGGGAGTTGCTAGTTGGTTCTGGCGCAGCCGGTTTCCTAACATGGCTCATTCCTAACAAGAAAGCATAATCTCATGAGATACAAAGTTCTAGCACCTGTTCTGTTTCTCTTTCTGCTGACTGGTGCATCCTGTCCTGAGCAGTTCACACCGAATACGCCGCAAGAGAGATTAGCCGCCGCGGAGATTTCTTATCAAGCGGCTCTAGATCAAGCTGAAGCCCTAGTCGATGTAGGCACCCTCAAGGGAGATAATGCCGCCACCGTCCTTAGTGGTTTTAAGAAAGCTAAGACGGCTCTGAGTGCATATCGAGTTGCAGTTTTGCAAGGAGGTGATACGGACGCCACACTCGAAGCATTCAACTCAGCCTTGGCTGAAGCTATTAAGGAAATGAGGGAGAAGGCTAATGAGTAATGTCCTAATTGCTCTTGAAGTTGTCTATGCAGTTTCCTCTCTCATTCAAACTTCTAGCAATGCACTCACTAAACTTAGTGGAGTCATTCAGAAAGCCCGTAGTGAAAATAGGGACATTACGGCAGAGGAACTCCAGGAATTGATGAACGACACGGACATTAAGGAAGCTCGTGTGTTCGCAAAACTGGAAGCGGCTGCGAAGAAATAGGAGAAATTTAAATGTCTGTAATGCGTGCAAAGATGAAAACAATACCTATGCCAAGTTTAGTCCTTCCGGAATGTTATCTCTGACTATTGCTAATCCAACATTGCTTGGTAAGTTCAACGAAGGTGAAAGTTATTATTTGGACTTTACTAAAGCCAATTAATGTTCGAAGCTCCGAAACGGCATCTGAGTACTGATGAAGCAGCGATCTTAGCTTACTTAGCCAGCAAAGGACCTGCTAGTGCTCAGATGCTCGGAGATTTTCTACAAATTCCAGCTATTAGAGTTAGAGAATTAATCGAAGGAATGCGCTATCATCTGGATAGTGTAGGGATTGCTACCAGTAAGGTCACTTACTACAAATTGGAGGGACCACAGTATGAAGCTTCTAACTACGGTCGCAAGCGCAGCTATGCTATTAAGCGGCGCAGCAAAGGCTCAAGACGCATTTCTTGATGCTCGCTTCTTCGGGGCATACACTTTTGAAGGAGAACGAGTAGCGAATCCTATCAGCACTTATACCTTCAGCTTCAGCGGTGTTGACGGCATCATTCGCTGTCATGCAATGGCACGGGACGAAGAGAATAATCCCATCCATGATGGAGCAGTTGATGTGCTAACGCAGTGGGATGCTATGTTGAATCCGACTCATCGCAGAGACGCACTCATCATGGAGTGCAATAAGAATTCGCTTAAATAGAGGAAATTAAAATGAAGAATATTATTCCATACGTTCTAGTTATTGTTCTTGGTGCCGGTTTTGCTTTGGCTCAGGAAGCCGATCCGCCCGCAGCAGTTCCTGGCGAGGGCATGGCCTACATTGTCATGACTTGGTGCGCGCCGCATCATCTTGACGCGAATGGGAATATGCCTGCAGACAGGTCTGTCTGTGGGAAAATCCGAATTGGAGAATATACTGCAAAGCACTGTAAAGCAGTCTTGGTTCGCAACTCTAAGACCAATGCTGTTGCACTCATCGGGACTACTATTGGTGCGCCAGATGACATTAACGGCTATATTAATGGGAAGTCTGAGATGGATTGTGACTTTGGTCCGCAGCCAACATCTGTTCCATTCGTAGCTCCTATTCCCCCAATGCCAGCAGGTTAAATATGATTATTGACTTTAAAAAGGTTGGGGCTGTTGCGGCACTCGTTGTTAGTGTAGGCGCCGCAACAGCTACACTCGATCAATGGAGACCTTGGGCGAAGGAGACAGAATTCATAGCCATAGCCGACGTATCTCTTCAAACGGCGATCAATCAGCGCTATGATTTTCTGATCCTTGAGAGGCGGGAGTTGGCTCAATGCCAACAAAGCGGCGGGAACTGTATCCAGATTGAACGAAGAATTCAGAGACTGGAACAGCAAATAAAGGATATGGAAGAGAAGAGGAAGAAGTATGGAGGTTAGTCAGACTTGATGGCGGGTGTCATGGGTGGTTCCCCAGCCATGCCATGAACTTTTGCCACCAGGAGCGCTTAGTGCAAATCATATAGTGTGTCGGCGGATTCCAGTCGTCCACGTACTCTTTGCCACAATAAGTGCATTTGACCCTATCAAATGTTGGATTGCTACCCCAAGTCACCCCTCCACCTCCTTCTCGGCCAGGCGGGCTTCCTCTGCCGCAGCCATTGCCAATGCCTCACAGCCGTGTTCGTTGCATTTCTCGCTCAACTTGCCATCCTCTTGCCAACACGGCGGCTCGCCATAGAAGGCACAAGTCTCCCGGCAGATTGCGCGTGCCAACCGCTCAATCAGGTCCATCGTTCTCTCCTGCTGCTGCGAGCATTGCATCAGAGTTTGCCCCTTTGGGAACGGGTGGAGTGGCCGAGCGGGGACTGCTCGTTAACAGTATGTCGGGCTGCGGGGGGGCAGGTCATACTGAAGCCACTCCAAAACCTTAGCTGTTCATTTTTGCTTAGGCTGAAGAGGGGGAGCCACCCTGCAATGGGACATAGTTGGAGGAAAATTTCTATGTCAGTGACTCCCCCTCAAGGACGCAACTCGGTCCGAACTTTGATAGTATGCCATTAATTGTTAAATTTGTCAATAGGTACATATTCCTATTCCATTACTTTCAAGCATTCTGCAAATACAGTACTCCTATTCCATCCATGACCATCATTTTTATCTACTTCCCACTTTCTAACTTTTATCATGGCTTGCGTGCATAGATATTCATCCTCGAACTCAACCTGTTGCCACTCTGCATGACTCATACTGTCTGTTGCGCCGGAGGAAAAATAAACTAGAATTAAGAGTACCCACTTCATTTTAAGTCCTCCTTTATCAATTCATCTATCTCTTCAGCAAGCAGCTTTTTTAATTTTTTCAGCATCAGTCATCCCAAGCCCTCCATTCCTCTAAAGTCTCCAATGATCTCGTGATTTCCGTCAGGATAGATAATGATAAGAGGCTTCAGTTTTTTCTTAGCATAGCGGATTGTACTCCAGGTTCCTCCGCGCGGCTGTTCCTTCATTTCACGCGGCAGCCCCAACATTACTTCCGATCTATTTACAATCTTTCGATTGCGACCAAGATAATTTCCTGGCAAGTGTAAAGTCCTAGCCCCCTTACAGAAGGCTCTCATAGAAGCATCCACTGGAGGCCATATGTCGATGGGAATTCCCTGCGAGAGGGCAATGTAATGAAATTCCTCATCTCCGCCAATGCAGTCTCCGTGATTAGCCTCACTGAAACTGACTGTTGTGAGGACAGAGCGGATTTTATTCCGCTGGAGTTGAGTAAGGCCAAAGCGAGTTCCTGTGAAGCCGAGGATCATTCTAGTTTCCCCTTTCTTGTCTGTAATTATCAGCTAATTTTCTACACTCTTCACAGTTTTCATCTACTGTAAAGTAATATAGTTGGTTAGGTCTCAATAATAAGTGAGCGGATTCACATAAAAACATTTCTGTAACTTGCAACTGTTCAAGTGCGTTTTTCATTATTTCTGTAATATCAAGTTCTAATTTAGCCATTTTCTTTCTCCTCTCTAGTCTTAAGAAGTTCTGTTTGAATTTCATATAACAGAGCTATAATTACATTATTTATACAATACATTATATGGTCATTCTTTGAACCGAGATGTAGTCCCCTTTTATTTATAATTCTTTCAAGAGCCTTTTGTAGTTCTTCCCTAGTAATAAAGTCACTCATCGCTTTCATCCTTCATTTTTACTATTGTCAGTCTGTAGCCAAGAACATTCAGCGCGGCCTCGAACAGACACAGGTTCGGCGTAGTTCTGTAGCGCCAATCCTTGATCGTATCCTTGCCTAATCCGGCGCGCCCGGCTATGTCCTTATCGCTAATGCGTTCCCTGTGAGTTAGATTTAGAAACTCCCTGACTAAGGGGTGAGGATTCCTCGTCGGTTTCTTCTTCACGTATTTCTTCAATGGTTTCGTCCGGTTCGAAGCAGTGTTCACAAACATCAGATTCCTCCGTTACGATGAACAACTCTCTCGGTAAGTTTCCATACTCATGCAGCCATTCTTTTATCTTGAGCCGCTGCTTGTCGCGGCGCATCAGCAAATGGTTGTTTGGATAAGAGTAGCTCTTTCGACAGGTCCTGCATTTCACAATTATCTTAATCAGGACAATTGCATCGGGGAGTTTAACTCTACTCTTAGATATGTAGTGTTCTGGATTTTTTTCTTCCTTACTCTTCTCTTTGGACTCTCTTATGAGTTGATCTAGCTCTTTCATCTACTTTCCCCCTCTAGGAGCTGCATCCATCATGGCCTTGTAGAGTACATCTAGCTTGATTGTCATCGTCGCAGGGTCGCTGTAGTTGGCGCGGCCAGGACTCAGGCTTATGCGAACTTTCTCTGCCGTTCTATAGAGTTGAAGCGCGTTTGGATCGCTGCCGACTTCTCTAGCTATAGCCTGGAAAAAGCGATTAATGCTGTGCCGCGTAGAGGTTAGCTCTCCCCAAGTTCCCTTAATGGTGATTTCCTCACTAGAATCCTGGAAATGCTCCAGGACAGTAAAGTAATACTTAGGATAATCCTTATAGGTTTTCATCGAACCAGTCCTAGCCTCCACATTAGAGCTAAGAAAGCTGCAACCATGAATGTCCAAAAAGACAGGCCATGCATACTCATTAGAAGTGAGTAGACCTTTCTAACGATAGCTTCACAGGCAAAGATGATGAAGCCTACTAGGAAGGTTATTCCTAGAGAAGTTAAGATTAGAAATACTGCGAAAAGCTCGACTACTATGTCAGTAGCGTACTTGTCACTTGAAAAAATCTTCGACTGCTTTGGAGTATCCTTTCGCGGGGCTTTCGACATTACGCCTCTCCGGATTTGATAAGTTAGTTATGGCTATGCTCATAGCTTCTCCTAGTGTGGAAGCTATTCCGTAGTCGTAGATGTTCTTGTCACTTTGAAAGTTTACCTGCCAGTACCCGTTGCCGCGCTGGAAGAGGTTGTTGAGGTAGATACCTTTTTCATTCAGGACTGCTATTAGTTCGTAGAACTCGTTTAGATTAACCGCTTCGAAGTCTTTGATCCTTTTAGTGATTTCGAGCAATGTGGGCATAAGTCGGCTTCTCCACTTTCCAGTGTCCATCCATGTTCTAGCGCGATTTTAGTTGCAGTGGCTTCATCTTTAGACTGGATTGTAAGTGCAGGGCGTTCTCCAATTTCCGGCGCATGCATTCCATCACAGACTATTAGGAGGCTATAGCTTTTTATTTGCACTTTTCATTTCCTTAATAGTTCCTACAAAGATATTCAAACGAAACTTCATGAAACCTATGTAGTAAGTGTGGCCAATCCACCTGTCGAAGTAGGTCATTATATATCCTGGATTGGAGTGAATGTAGAAACGGTTGGGGAGAAACCATTTCCACTGGCAGAGAGTTACTTTAATTTTCATCACTCTTCTCCTGATGAAGCATAATCCGACTAAGAACTACTCTTTCTTCCCCACTCTCCAAATTCTGAACAGAATGGACAATGGCATTGTCTCCCCAACGCTTTACAAACGCCTTAATCCAGGGGACAAGTTCGGCCTGTGTCCCCTGGATTGTATAGAAGATGCGGATTTCCTCACTGAGAATTTTCACAATTCGATTGTCCTTATTCTTTTGAAGAGAACAGAACGGATCAACTCCATCATACAGGTTTGTGTGGGAGCTTCTAAGTAGATTTCGTAATAAGAGTCGGCACTTTCAGGAACCTTAACATAGGCTCCATAACCATCAGATGCGTTTTCTTTATTGATTTGGAAAAGCTTAACTGCTATTCTAGCGCGCTCATAGGAAGTTAAGTCTTTTGCTATTTTTCCCTCATTCATTCTGCGCATTTCTTTCTCTCAATTCTTCCAATAGTTCCCGAGCATCACAGAAAAGACCAAAGAGGGAATTTCATGACTGAACCTCCTCTACTTTCCCATGATGTTTGATCCTCAAGATGTTCTCAATCGGAATGCATCTGTAGGCTTGCTTCTGCATGTCCCAGACAGTGAGGACGTTCTTCTCTTCGTCGGTCCAGGCGCGTCCGGCTCCGGTGCGCCGATCCACCCCGAGCCGTGCGACCATTAGACGGACTTCGCCTGT
>OBJS01000103.1_pt1 | contig 35747 bp, 31 predicted proteins | sample 1519851 | NCBI WGS metagenome assembly OBJS01 (sample SAMN03019806, study PRJEB22545) | beach sand metagenome | biome: beach; feature: sea beach; material: beach sand | place: USA: Municipal Pensacola Beach, FL | collected 2010-10-20 | depth 25-47 cm m
CGCGTCTGTTGTCCGTCGCCGAAAATCCTGACCGATTGCCCCTGGCGAAGCCGATCGGCAAAGATCGACACAACCCCCGCATAGGGATTGTCAGGCTGCTGGCGGGGGCCATAGACATTGAAGAAGCGGAAACCACGGCTTGGGATTTTATGGACTTCCCAGCCAACGAAACCATGCTGTTCACAGCCAAGCTTGTCCGCGCCATAGGCGGTTAACGGAACAGTCGCCGCTTCCTCGTCAAGCGGCAGATATTCGGGTTTGCCGAACACCGCGGCGGATGAGGCGTAGACAACCGGGCGGGGTGGGTTTTTGCCGCTGCCGCGCGCATGGTCGAGCACATTGACCGTGCCCGACAGGTTGACGTCATGGGTGCGCCGCCATTCTTCGTTCGAGCGTTGAACCGAGGCAATGGCGGCCAGATGAAAACAGCCATCCATCCCCTCCATGGCTTTGCCGACAACCGCATGATCGGCGACATCGCCTTCGATCAGGGCAACGCCCTGCGGTACATTTTCCCTGAGCCCGGTCGATAGATCGTCGAGTATGCGGACCTGATGACCCGCGGCGAGCAACATCTCAACAAGATGCGACCCGATGAATCCGGCACCGCCGGTGACGAGATAGGCAGACATCTAAAATCTCCGAATGAACTAGAACGCCAAATAATAACAAAGGCTTGAAATAGTCCCGGTGGCATTGAATGTCGTCTGTCGCCACCGGCTTAATATAGCCCTATCGCATAACTGACAAAATTCCACTAACATTTCCGGCGAGGCAGTAAAGCTGTGGTTTAATGGCAAATCTCCAAGCCGCAGTGGACGATTGCGCGATAACAAGAAAAAGGAAGAACGCAATGTTCTATGGCTGGAAACTGCTTGTCGGGCTGTGCGGGATATATTTCCTGACGACCGGTTCGGTCTTCTACGGTTTTGGTGTGGTACTGCCGGCAATGATTGCCGATATGGGATGGAGCCGTACCGAAGCCAGTGTCGGTTTTTCGGTGTTGGCGCTGGTCGTCGGCATGGCCGGCCCGGTTGTGGCAATGGCCATCAAGCGTTTCGGCGCGCGACGCACCATTGCATTGGGCGGTGTGATGGCGGCGGCGGGTGCCATCAGTGTGTATTTTACGACCTCGCTCTTGCAATATTATTTAAGCGTTGGATTTCTGGTCGGCATTGGCATGGCCATGCAGACAGTTATTCCCGGTACGCAGCTTGTCACGAACTGGTTTGCGCGCCGACGCGCCTTGGCGCTTGGCATTTTCATGGCAATGGGCGGGGCAGGGGCTTTTGTCGCGGCCCCCGCCTTTGCCTATCTTGTTGAAATATCGGGAAATTGGCGGCTGATCTGGGCAATCATGGCGCTTAACACGCTGATCAGTTCAATCATTGCCTTGATCATCGTTCGCGACCGTCCCGAAGATGTCGGTACCTTTACAGACGGCATCGACCCCGACGCTGCGCCAGTGACGCCAGCCGGCGCTGCTGTGCGCAAGCAGGTGCATCAGACGGCTGAATCATGGGAGGTGCGCAATGCCATTCGTACCCTGCCATTCTGGCTGATCATCGCGGCGGCGACCTTCGTCGTTGCAGGCGGCACGATCGTCAACAGTCAGGGTGTCATTCATTTGCAGGATCTCGGAATTGATACGGTCACTGCTGGCGCGGCACTTGGTACGGTGGGCATGCTGGGTGCGTGCGGCCGGCTTATGACAGGTTTGCTGGGCGATCGCTTTGATCCGCGTTTCATGCTTGGGGGCGGGCTTGTCGTCGAATTGCTGGCGGTGCTGCTGTTTAACTTTGCCACCACGGAACCACTTGCCTATCTGTTCGCGGTTCTGTTCGGGGCGGGAAATGGTATGGCTGTCGTGGCAAGTCCGGCGCTTGTCGCCAATTATTTCGGGCACAAGAATTATGCCGCTATCATCGGTATTCGCGGATTGATTATTACGCCTGTCGCAGCAATCGGGCCGCTGATTGCCGCGGCCAGCTTTGATATGGTCGGCAGCTACGGGCCTGTCTTCTACGGTTTTGCCCTGCTGGCAGTAATACCGGCGGCGGCCGCACTTTTGATGCGTCCACCGGTGCCCAAGGTGGTGTCTGCTGTGGCGCAAACGCAGACTGCGCCGTGATGAACGGCATGGGTCATCGATCAGATGAGGTGACTGTTGGCCATCCGTCAATTTGGGTGTTCGGCTATGGTTCGTTGATGTGGGACCCGGGTTTTGACTATGCGGAGCGTAGCTGGGCCCGGCTGGAAGGGTGGCATCGTCAGTTCAGCATACGCTCGACCCGGGCCTGGGGCACGTCTGCGCAGCCTGGGCTTTGTCTTGCCCTGCATCGGGGTGGGACGGTGAGCGGAATGGCCTACCGGTTGAATGATGTGGGGCAGGTGGCGGCTCTGGCTGCGCTGGATCAGCGGGAGCGGGCATACCGCAAAATTTCGGTCAGTGTCAGTTTGCCGGATTCAAGGTCTGTTTCAGCGATCACTTATGTGTACGATCCCGCGCATCCGCGCGCCCAGCATGGTTTGACGCTCGCCGAACAGGCAAGCCTGATTGCGATGGGGCGTGGTGAGAAAGGCACATCACGGTACTATCTTGAAAGCACGGTCGCGATGCTTGACGACCATGGCTGTGCGGAGCCGTATCTGGCAGATCTTGCGGGCATGATCGCGCGGTATGATTGTGCGCGGTCCATGTCAGTTAAACGGTCTTGCGATATTGATGTCTGTCGTAGCGTAGAGAGGTAAGCAGATGACGTTATTTGATTTAAGCGGGAAAGTTGCCATCGTCACCGGATCCACAAAGGGCATTGGCGAGGCGATTGCCCATCGTTTCGCCGAACATGGCGCAAAGGTCGTGGTCTCAAGCCGGAAAGCCGAGATGTGTGACAAGGTGGCTGGAGAGATTAATGAAAAATGGGGCAAGGGAGAGGAAGTCGCCTATCCGGTGCCGTGCAATATCGGCGTGAAAGAGGAGTTGCAGAACCTTGTCGACCGGACCAATGACAAATGGGGCATGGTAACGACGCTTGTCTGTAATGCGGCGGTTAATCCGTTCTTCGGCTCGACACTCGATATCCCCGATGACGCGTTCGAGCGGATCATGAAATCCAATATTCAGTCCAATCACTGGCTATGCAACATGGTGCTGCCGCAGATGATCGAACGCCGCGACGGCAGTATCACGATCATCTCCTCGATCGGCGGGCATCATGGTAATACCGTGATCGGCGCCTATTGCATTTCCAAAGCGGCTGATATGCAGCTTGCGCGCAATCTGGCGGCGGAGTTCGGTGAACATAATATCCGCGCCAATGCGATTGCACCGGGCCTCATCAAAACCTATTTCGCCAAGGCCTTGTGGAGCGACCCGGAAATTCTGGAAAATTCAACGTCAGGCTCCGCGCTCAAGCGGATTGGTGCGCCCGATGAAATTGCCGGTGCCGCGGTTTTCCTTGCGTCGGCGGCAGGAGCGTTCGTGACTGGCCAGACGATCAATGTGGATGGCGGTGTAACGGCGCTTTGATCGTTCAGGCATCTTCGCAGTTGCAGGCGGGCTTGTGTTTTTTGGGTGCGAAACCCGATGCTGGCGCAAGCAGCCTAAATTCGGCACAATGGGCGCGAGATTTTGTGAGATCAGCCTGATTTGAATTTAGCCTGAGAGGCGATTGTGACGGAATTAAATGACGAGTTGCCTGGTGCTGTGCTGCCGGCAAACAGCCCGGGTAACAGCTTGGCGGGCGTCAAACTGTTCTCCGGATTTGCACCCGACGAACTCAGTCATATCGAGCAGAGCTGCACATGGCGTAAATGCAAGGCAGGGGAAGAAATCCTCACCCCGCAAAGCAGCAATCGGGACGTGTTTTTCATTGCCGATGGCGAGGTCCGGGTCGTCAATTACTCCCTGACCGGGCGCGAGGTTGCCTATGCCGAACTGAAATCAGGCGATTTTTTCGGCGAACTGGCCGCGATTGACGGGGAAGCGCGCTCGGCGGCTGTTGTTGCACATACGACTTGCATCTTTGCCGCGCTCGCACCCGAACTGTTTCGCGCTGTCATTGCTGACCATCCAAGCGTTGCTATCGCGCTCATTGAAAAACTTGCTCGTATTGTGCGTATCTGCGATGACCGGATCATGGATCTGGCGACGCTCGGGGCGCATCAGCGTGTCTATCGTGAGTTGCTTAAACTTGTTTCCGAAGATCCGGTGCGCGCCAATAGCTGGCTCATCTATCCAATGCCGACGCAGGCGGCAATCGCGGCCAAAGCCAGCACCACACGTGAGACGGTCGCGCGCGTCATGAGCCAATTGGCCAATGCCGGAATTGTCGAACGCAAAAGCAAGACGCTTTATATTCGCGATCTCGAGCGGCTGGACAGGCTGGTGTCCAATGTCGGTGAAGCGCATGAAACCGGCGGCCGTTAACGATGACCGTTAGACCGGTTTTTTGACCGGGGTTTTCCCGCCCGGACTTCCACGCAAAAAAATACCCTGCGGCCCGAGCGGGCAGCAGGGTTGAGGTATGCCATCCAGAAAACCCGAGGCATGGGGGAGGTCACGACATTCATCGAATGTCCATGATGTCGTTACGATGTGAAATAGGGTTTGGATCACAAATTGCAATGTGATTGTGATCACGTGCCCGTGTTTTTGGGGAAATAGGTGTTCGGGCCGGCCTTTTTAAGGCTCTTGTGGCGGCGTTTGCGTCAGGCACAGCGGGAATGATCTGCGCCTGACGAAATTTGGTTCCCACCCCTGGCATATCGGCATTGGGGTGGGTATGCGCTGCGCGCTGGGGCTCAGGCAGCAGCGCTCGGCCGGGCAGCCATGTGTTCCTGCCAGGCAATCAGATTCTTGCAATCGGCTGGTACGGTCTGGCCAATTCCCGCGCCGAATGCGAGGAAGCAGTAAAGCAGGATATCGGCAAGCGTCAGCCGGTCGCCAGCCACGAATTCCTTACCTTCCATTTGCCCGTCGAGCCATTTGAGGTTGGCTTGCGCGACTTTTTTCAACCCGTCGGAGGCTTCGGGGATCGTGATGATCCGGTCCTTGAAAAGGCCAAGCCCCTCACCGAAGCGGAAGCCATTGGCCATCGGCTCGCAGATATTCAGGTCGATGCGGCGCACCCACATGCGCGTTTCGGCACGCTGTTCCGGCGTGTCGCCAATCAGTGTTTTGCCCGGCGTGATATCGTCAAGATATTCGCAGATGACCGTGATTTCGCATACGGCGTCACCGGCATCGTTGATCAGTGCGGGCATCTGCCCCATCGGATTGACTTTCAGGAATTCGGCTTTCCGGTTGTCGCCCGCCATCAAATCGACTTCCTCGGTCGGCACGTCGACGCCAAGCTCCTTGATGAACATCCGAACCACATGCGGGTTGGGGCCGATGGAATTATAGAGTTTCATGATTTCCTCCCTGCTGGATTTATGTGCGGGCGATGGAAATGACAATCCACCGGCCGATGCGGGCCGAGCATATACTGCCCAAAAAGAAATGTCCGGGACTGAATGCACAGCCCCGGACACGGTTGCGTCATCAAAATCGATTGCGGTCCGATCAGGACAGCTTGCTTGGCGGTACGTCGAATTTGAACAGCCGAGCAGAGTTCAGCCCCAGGATCTTCATCCGCGATTCATGCTTCAGATGGCCCATGGTCCGCTCGATCGCCTCGGGGGAGTGCGGCCAGGTGCCTTCATGATGCGGATAGTCATTGGCCCACAGGAAATTGTCGACCAGGTTGAAGGGTTCGGCCAGCGCAAGCCCCGCTGGATCTTCCTGAAAGCTTGAGAAGCCATGCGCGCGATAATAATCGCTCGGCAGTCCCTGAAGCTTGGGCCGTGCCCACATATGATGCTTGCGATAGGCTTCGTCCATTGCCTCAAGCGCCCAGGCGACCCAGCCGATGCCTGCCTCGATCGTTGCGAAGCGGATTTTGGGGTGCCGTTCGAGCACGCCCGACGAGCAGAGATTCGCCATCGGTTCGATAGTCGGGGCCAGTGAATGCGAGACATAGTTGATGACCGCGCCGCCATGGCCTTTGGAGGCGCGCGGATCGCGGCCCGTCGACACATGGAAGGTGATCGGCAGATCAATTTCCTCGATCAGATCCCACATCGGCTCGAATTCCGGCAGATTATAGTTGAGATCATCATGGTCATGGGCGCCGAAAATGGGCTTGCAGGGCAGGCAAAGTCCCTTGAAGCCAAGCTTGGCGCAGCGCGCGATCTCTTCCATCGCGGTGTCGATATTGGCGGTTGCGATACCGGCCATTGGCGCCAAACGGTCATTATAGGGGCCGAAAACCTCCCACGCCCAATCGTTCCAGACGCGGCACATGGCGGTTGCGAATTCCGCATCGCGGGTGGCCCACATCATCAGCCCCTTATTGGGGAACAGGATTTCCGCATCCACCCCGTCAAGCGCCAGGTCGCGGATCCGCTCTTCAGGTTCCTTGCCCGCCTTGCTGCGCGCTTTGTCTTCGCCTTCAAAGCTGCTTTCGCGCAGTTTTGTTGGCCGGAAGCCTTCAGAAATGTGCCATTTGCCGCCTTTTTCATCGATTTCGACGCGCGGCACGCGGGCGCGGAATTTTTCCGGCAGCCGTTCGGCAAACAGATTAGTCGGCTCGTTCACATGCCCATCGGCGGATACAAGAAACATCTTGTTCGGATCAGTCGGCCGTGCCGTGCGGGGCCAGCCTTCAGCCCCCGGCGTTTCAAGCCGCCAAAGATTGGGTTCGTTTACCTCGATTTCCAATGCGTCCATTGTCCCGTCCTCTTTTTAGTTCAGCCAGTTTGGGTGGCAGTGCCTTATGCTTCCGGCTTGTCGCCGGTTTTTCTTGTCGTGTGGTTCGTGATCTCCGGCCAAGCGCTGCGCCTCAGCCGGCAACCCGCCACTGCACGAGAGTGAAGGGCATCTTCGCATCCTTGTGATGCTCGAATACCGCTTCCACATCAGCGCCGATCTCGATCTCCTGCCGCGGATCACCCAGCAGGTTGCCAACCATGCGGATATTGCCCGCATGCGGCAGTTCCACCAGCACCACAATATAGGGGCCGTGATCTTTCAAGGCGGGATGCACCGGATGCCAGGCGCGCTCCCAGCTATAGATCTTGCCTGTCGGGGCAACCTCTTCCCAGCCAATATCAAAGGAATGGCAGCTATGGCAGATCCATTCAGGACCCCATTGCCATGTCTTGCAGTCATTGCAGCGCTGGACAACGAGTTTGTCTTCCTCAAGCCCCTTGCGATAAGGCATGTCGAGCCCGTCGCGCGCAGCCATCGGTGCGGGCAGGCCCTCGGGCAAATAATAATCCGTATTGCTCATTACAGAACCTCCTCACTACCGAAAATCGAGTTGCTGACCGGGGTGACCATGGGACCCGAGGTCACCATCGCTACCTTTGCATTCTCGACCTGATTGGGTGATTCGCCACGGATCTGGCGTACCGCTTCGGTGATGAGCTCAAGCCCGTGCATGTAGCATTCGGCCAGATTGCCGCCGCTTGTGTTGAGCGGCAGCTTACCGCCCTTGGCGAGCAGGTTCTCATAGGTCAGGAATTCGTTGGCTTCCTCATGGCTGCAAAAGCCATGTTCGATGATCGACATCACCACACCGCCGGTGAAGTTCTCATAGCTCTGCAGCACATCGACATCCTTGGGGCCGACGCCGGCCATCTCGTACAGCCGTGGCGCAAGCGATGTGAAGCTCGATGTGGCGTAGAGCGGTGCGTTGTGGGACGGCGCGCCATTGCGATGTTCCGAACCGGCTGTCGCACCCAGCAGATAAGCAGGCTTCTGCTTCAGGTCCTTCGCACGGTCGGCAGAAACGATGACAAGTGCCGCGGCCCCGTCATTTTCCATGCAGCAATCGTAAAGCTGATAGGGTTCGACGATCCAGCGCGCCTCATCATATTTTTCCGGCGTCAGCGGTCGGCCATACATGACGGCGCGCGGATTGTTCTGCGCATGCGCATAGGTTGCCAGCGACACAGCCTTGTAGGTATCCCGGGTCACGCCGGTTTCATGCAAATGCCGGGTGCAGCGCATGGCGAACATCTGCGCGGGCGACATCATGCCATAGGGAATCGTATAGGCCGGTTCGCCCGCGACGCCGGGTGCCTTCGGGCCCTGGCCAAAGCGTGCAAACTGCCCCTGCGCCAGCGCGCGGAACACGACGACGCAATCCGCAACCCCGGTGGCTACCGCGGCGGCCGCATTGGCAACCGCGCCGGAGCCACCGCCACCACCGCCGCCCCATTGCATATTGGCGAATTTGAGCTCCTTGATACCCAGCGCGGCCGAGATCCGCGAGGGATCGTTGCGGTCATTGCTGTAGGAGGCAAAGCCATCGACTTCGCGCGGGTCGATCCCCGCATCCTCGCACGCTGCAAGGATGGCCTTCAGGGCTAATACGAATTCCGCATCTTCCGCCCCGCCGCGCTTATAGTAAGTGGTCTCGCCGACGCCGGCGACCGCCACCTTTCCCCTCAAGGTCCGTTCCGTCATTTCTCCCCGCTCAGGCTGTCTGTTCTGTATCAGGCCCATCCGCATGCAGGCAGGCGGTGGAGCCTGTTGCCTCCAATATAAGGGCAAGCGGTTGAGGGTGGCAAACCCTTACACTTAATTGTCTCGTTTTGATTTCTTCATTGCGTAAGACTCATTTGCCGCACGCGTGACCTGCTTGCCTGCAATAACGAATTCATGCCGCAGCACGTGGTGCGACACATACGCGTTTCGCGCTCGGGTAGTTTGCCGGGGTATTTTGCCTCTGGTATTTTCAATGAAGCGGAGTCAGAATCGCCGCTCACTCCGGTCGGCGTTGAAAATTCCGGGCAAAACGGGAAAGTCGGCAGAAAATACGGCACAGGGAAGGAATATGAGATGGCGACAGCGGACGTGTCACAAGCGGCGGGATTAACCGAAAAGCTCGCGGAACAAGCAGCAGCCTACAGCTATCGCAGCCTGCCGGTCGATGCGGCGACGGTCGCAAAACATTGCCTGCTTGATTTTCTTGGCGTGACGCTGCCCGGGGCGCAGGAACCGCTGACCGAAATTCTGCGCGCCGAAGCCTATGCCGAAGGCGGCGCACCGCAAGCCAGCCTGATCGGCTCGGACCAGCAGGTCACCGCAAGCCAGGCGGCGCTGATCAACGGGTCAGCTTCGCATGCACTTGATTATGACGATGTGCAGATGCATCTGTCGGGGCATCCCACCGTGCCGGTCGCACCCGCCATATTGGCGCTTGCCGAACAGCACCGCCTGTCGGGCGAACAGCTGATCGCGGCCTTTGTCGCAGGGGTGGAAACCGAATGCCGGATCGGCGCGGCCGTGTCGCCAAGCCATTATCAGCGGGGCTGGCATGCAACCGCGACGATCGGCACATTTGGCGCGGCGGCGGCGGCGGCCAATGCGCTCGGGCTCGATGCGGCGCAGACAGCGATGGCGCTCGGCATTGCGGGCACCCAGGCGGCGGGCCTCAAATCCATGTTCGGCACCATGTGCAAGCCGTTTCATGCGGGCCGTGCGGCGGCCAGCGGGCTGATGGCGGCGCGGCTGGCCGCGCGTGGCTTTACCAGCCGGCCCAACGTACTGGAGATCGAGCAGGGCTTTGGCGAGACCCAGAGCGATGCCTTACGTGCCGAGGCGGCGCTGGCCGAGCCGCAGGGCGGCAGCCATATCCGCAACACCTTGTTTAAATATCATGCGGCCTGCTACCTCACCCATTCAAGCCTTGAGGCCGCGCACAGCCTGCGCAAGCAGCACAATATCGCGCCCCAGGATGTACAGGCGGTCAAGGTGCTGGTGGATCGCGGGCATTTGCGTGTCTGCAATATCCTTGAACCACAGGTCGGGCTTGAAACGAAATTCAGTCTGCGCATGACGACGGCATTCGCGTTGACCGGCCTCGATACCGCGCGGATTGAAACCTATAGCGATGCGAACGCCACGCGGCCCGATCTTGTCGCGCTGCGCGACAAGGTCAGCGTCGAGGTGCACAACAAGCCAGCCGCACAGGAAAGCGAGGTTGTGATCGATCTGGCCGGTGGCAATAGCTATTCTGCGACCGCGAATGTGGCGATCCCGGCGTCAGATCTTGATCTGCAATGGGAAAAGCTGCTCGCTAAATTCCACGCGATTGCTGACCCGGTTATGGGGCATGGGCGGGCGTCGGAACTTGCGGCTGCGATCGCGGATCTGGAAAATTGTGAGAATTTCGCCGAAGTCGCGCAATTGATGCGGGTGCATTAGGCGGCTGGCATCGCTTGCGTTAGGATGCGGCCAAGCTGAGCGGGCGGACGGATAAGTCACGTCGCATAATAATGAAACACAGGCAGGGGAGTTTGCATGTCGGAAGATTTCCGCGAACGGGCGCGGTTGATCCCGAAGGGAAATCATTATGATGTTTTCGAGATCGGGCAGGTCTATGAGCATCATTGGGGCCGCACGATCAATGCGGGGGACAATTCGCTCTTCACGACGCTGACGCTGTCCTACAATCCGCTTTATTTCAACGCTGAATACGCCAAAGCGCATGATCATCCGGGGGTTGTCGTCAATCCACTGCTTGTCTTCAATACGGTCTTCGGGCTGACGGTTGAGGATTTGAGCGAGGGCGGGGGACCGTTTCTCGGCGTCGATGCGCTGACCTATCACCGCCCGGTTTATGAGGGCGATACGGTAACCGCGCGTTCGACCGTGAAGGACAAGCGCGTTTCCAAGAATATGAAGGGTTTCGGCATCGTCACCTGGCATACCGAAGGCTTCAATCAGAATTCCGAACTGGTGGTCGATTACCGCCGCTCCAATCTCGTGAGGATCAAGAAATGAGTACGACCGACAGCAAGACGGGCGACGCCTGGGATACCAACCCGGATGCGCCGGAAGGCTATATGACCGAAGAGCGCCGCATGATTAAGGAATCGGCGCGCGAGTTTACGATGAAAGAGGTGCTGCCGATCGCCAACGAGCTTGACCCGGTGCAGGGCAAGATCCCGATGGAGCTGCGCCAGAAGCTTGCCGATATGGGCTATTTCGGCATCACCATTCCCGAGCAATATGGCGGGCTTGGCCTTGGCTGTTTCGAATATTGCCTGGTGGCCGAGGAACTTGCGCGCGGCTGGATGAGCGTGGCGAGCCTGATCGCGCGGGGTAACGGGCTGATCGGTGCGCGCGGTATGAGCGAGGAAGAGTTGCAGGAGCGGCTGCCCAAGGTCGCACGCGGCGAATGGCTTGGCGCGTTTTCCCTGTCCGAACCCAATGCCGGGTCGGATGTCGCGAACGTCTCCTGCCGTGCCGAACAGGATGGCGACGAATGGGTCATCACCGGCAACAAATATTGGTGCACCTTCGCCGATGACGCTGATTACATCTATGTCGTCGCCCGGACCGAGCCGATGGATCCGCAGAAGCGGCACAAAGGGCTTTCGGGTTTCATAATCGAAAAGCCGCGCGGCGAACTGCCCAACGGCTGTCAGGGCGCGGTCATTCCCAAGATCGGCTATTTCGGCTGGAACACGTTTGAGCTTGCCTTTGATGGTTGCCGTGTGCCGTTAAGCGCGCAGGTCGGCGGCAAACGTGGTGGCGGCAATGCCTTCTATCAGGTGTCGAGCGGCCTTGAGCGGGCCCGCGCGCACACCGCTGCGCGGTCGATCGGTCTGGCGCAGGGCGCGCTGGAAGATGCGATAGAATATGCGCAGCAACGCGAACAGTTCGGCCGCCCCATCGGCGAATTTCAGGCGATCCGCTTCAAGATCGCCAAGATGGCCACCGATATCGAAGCGGCGCGACAGCTGATGTATTTCGTCTGCCATCAGATCGATACCGGCAAGCGCTGCGACAGAGAGGCGGCAATGGTGAAGCTGTTCGCGTCCGAGATGTCCGAACGGGTAACGAGCGAGGCGCTGCAGATCTTTGGCGGTGCGGGCTACACCAAGCTCAACGCGGTGGAACGCTATTGGCGCGATGCGCGGCTCACCAAGATTTTTGAAGGCACGTCCGAGATTCAGCAGCGGATCATTTCCGACAGCCTGCTCGGCCGTCCGTCCAAGAGGTAAGCATCATGGCATTGACGGGATCGGATAATTATTTCGAGGATTTCACGGTTGGTGACGTCTACCGCCATGCGCGCGGCAAGACGATCATGGAATATGACAATGTGGGTACCACCTTGCAGGTCATGAATACCGCTGAAGGTCATTTCAACGAGCATCTGATGCAGAATTCGGGCGCGATCTTCCCGCAGCGGGTGAATTTTGGCGGCGTGACGATTGCGACCGTGGTCGGGCTGGCGATGCAGGATACCGGCGAGAATGCGCTGCGCGAGATCGGTATGGACAAGATCCGGCTGAAATCGCCGGTGTTCCACGGCGATACGCTTTACGCTTTTTCCGAAGTGCTGGGTACCGAAGAAGGCGATGCGCCCGATACCGGTATCGTTCATTTCAAACATTACGGCGTCAATCAGGAGGACAAGCTGGTGTTTGAGGGCGAACGCCGCGTGCTTGTCAAAAAACGCGGCTGGGGCCGAAAATGATCGCCTCGCCGGTTGAAAACGGCGCGCTGAAGGGGCTCAAGGTCATCGATCTGACGATGATGCTGGCCGGCCCCTTCTGCACCATGCTGCTCGGCGATCAGGGGGCCACCATCATCAAGGTGGAACCCACGCGCGGCGGTGATACGACCCGTGGCGTTCATCCGGGCAAGGATGAAATGCCATTTGGCGGCTATTTTCAAAGCATCAACCGCAACAAGCTGTCAATCGGCCTCGATCTCAAGACAGAGGAAGGCAAACAGGTGCTGCGCCGGCTCGTCAAGGAGGCGGATGTGCTGGTCGAAAATTATCGCGTCGGGGTGATGGACCGGCTTGGCCTGTCCTATGAGGCGCTGTCGAAAATCAACCCCCGCCTGGTCTATGCGGCGATCCGCGGGTTCGGCGATCCGCGCACCGGTAAAAGCCCCTATGCGGACTGGCCGGCTTTCGATGTGATCGCGCAGGCGATGGGCGGCATCATGGGGATTACCGGTCCCGATCCGAATACCCCGCTCAAGATCGGGCCGGGCGTCGGCGATATCGTGCCCGCCATGCTGACGACCATCGGCATCTTGTCGGCAGTGCGGCATGCGGAAAAAACCGGGCAAGGGCAATTTGTCGACGTCGCCATGTATGACGGTATCCTCGCCCTGTGCGAGCGGATCGTCTATCAGCACAGCTATGACGGCGTGGTGCCGGGGCCGGAGGGTAATGCGCATCCGCTGCTTTGCCCGTTCGGTCTGTTCCCGGCCAAGGATGGCTGGGTGTCGATTGCCTGTCCAAAGGATCATTTCTGGATCATTTTGACAGAGGCGATGGGCCGGCCTGAACTTGGCGAGGATGAGCGTTATGCGCTCAACATCGCGCGGGTGCAGCGCAATGCCGAGGTTGTCGCGATGGTCGGTGACTGGACAAGCACGCTGACCAAGAAGGAACTGATCGACAAGCTGGGCGGTAAAATCCCGTTCGGGCCGGTCAATAATGTCGCGGATATTTTCGACGATCCACATACCAAGGTCCGTGAAATGCTGCCCGAGGTGGAACAGCCCGGGCTCGGGCCGGTCCAGATCGCGGGAACACCCATTCGGATGACAAAGACGCAAGGGGGCGTGGCGCGGCGCGGGGCATTGCTTGGGGAGGATACGGAAACAATCCTGGAAAGCCTTGGCTATAGCGCGGCGGAAATCGCTGAAATGCGGGAAAAACGCGCGATCCGTTAGCGGCGCGCCTGAACCAATAGAAAAAACCAATATGCAGGGAGTAAAATATGGCTAACAGACCCAAACGTGCCCGCCGGTGCCAGCTATCGGTACCTGGCAGCAGCGAAAAGATGATGACCAAGGCCGCCGCGATGGACGGGCTTGATCATGTTTTCCTCGACCTTGAGGACGCGGTCGCTCCGAGCGCCAAACCCGGCGCGCGCGGCATGATCGTTGATGCGCTGAACAATCTCGATTTCGGCAAGAAGGTTCGCTGTGTGCGGATCAATGATTGTGAAACCGAATGGTGCCATGACGACATCATCGAGGTGGTGACGGGTGCGGGCAGGAATCTCGACACCATCATGCTGACCAAGGCGAAATCTGCGGCAGATCTTTCATTTGTCGACACCATGCTTAATCAGCTCGAGCGCAAGCTCGGGCTTGAGGAAGGCCGCATTGGTATCGAAGTTCTGATTGAGGAAGTCGAAGGGTTGATGAATGTTGAGGAGATTGCTCGCTCGACGCCGCGGCTTGAGTGCCTGATCTTCGGCATGGGGGATTATTCCGCAAGCCAGGGGATCGATGTGCGCCATATTGGCGGCGAATCGGGTTATCCCGGCGATATCTGGCATTATACCCGCTACAAGATCACGGTGGCGGCGCGGGCCCATGGGCTGGACCCGGTCGACGGGCCGTTTGCGAATTTCCGCAATCCGGACGCCTATCGCCGCGAGGCGCAGCGGGCCGCGATCCTGGGGATGGTCGGTAAATGGGCCATTCATCCAAGCCAGGTGGAAATCGCGCAGGATGTCTTCTCGCCCGAACAGGCCGAAGTCGATAATGCCCGCAAGCTTGCCAAGGCGTATGAAGAGGCGGTGGCGCGCGGTGAAGGCGCGGTGCAGATCGACGGCGTGATGGTTGATGCCGCTTCCGTCCGCATCGTGCAGAATGTTGTCGATAAGGCCGATCTTTACGGCATGTAGCGAAAAGCCAAATTTGCGCCGCGCGGTGCGGGAGAGGTTCTAGTCTTCCGCGCCGCGGGCGATAAAGTGCGGATTGCGGAATTCCGCTTTGCCGTAAAGGAAGGGCGATCCGTCCATCCGTTTGACCGTACCGCCCGCACCTGACAGAACCGCATGACCGGCAGCGGTATCCCATTCCATGGTCGGGCCGTGCCGGGGATAGAGATCCGCCTCACCTGCGGCCACCACACAGAATTTGAGCGATGAGCCCGCCGCGACAAGTTCCTTCACATCATATTGCCGCAAGAGCTCGTCGGTTTTCTTGTCGCGGTGCGATCGGCTGGCGATAACAACCAGTCCCCCATTACCAGGCTTGCGGGCAGAAATTTTTTGTGGCGCCCCGTCAGCTTCGCGGTCTTTGCCCTGATGCGGATCGACACGCTGCTCGAATGCCGCGCCGGGGCCCGAGGCATAAAAAAGCCGTTTCACCGCAGGAGCATAGACTACGCCAAGTACCGGTTCCCCATGATCGATCAGCGCGATATTGACGGTGAATTCACCATTTCTGTTCAAAAACTCCTTGGTGCCGTCAAGCGGATCGACAAGCCAGAACCGCTGATCGACGCTTGGCAAATCGCCAGCCGCAGCCAGCTCTTCGGCGACGATCGGAATATCAGGGTCGAGTTTACGCAACCGTTCGAGGATAAAGTCCTCGGTCACCTCATCAGCAATCGTGACGGGTGATTTATCCCCTTTCTCGCGCACATCCAGATCATCTTCATAATAATGCATGATGATCCCGCCGGCTTCGATCGCGATATCGCGGATCGCATGGGTCAGGTTTTCGCGGTCGGACGCCGATAAGCTCACATCTTCCTCTTTTCTGCGGTTGGTGTGCATGAGCGCGCTTGTGATGCGGCTCCGCCCAGGCAGTAGGCTTAAAAGACTATTAGACCCGTTTAATAGCGGTAATGCGCGCCGCTTGTACAGACCCGCACCGTGGCAGCATTGTTAACCAATCATTAACCATCTTGTATGATGCATGGGTAATCTGATCAGAAATAAATGGGCTGCCATGCGCGGCGGCACCAGGGTGGAACATCTATGTCCGAATTGGCGATTTTTGAGTTAGCTTCACTTTTGAGTTCGCGGCTTTGCCACGATCTGGTCAGCCCGGTGGGGGCGGTGACGAACGGCCTTGAAGTACTTGCCGACGAAGATGATGCGGATATGCGCGAAATGGCATTCCGTTTGATTTCTGAAAGTGCCGAACGGGCGGCCAACAAGCTGCAATTCGCGCGCCTTGCCTATGGTGCGGCCGGCGGACCGGGTGCGGATATCGATCTGGGGGAAGCGCGAAAGGTCACAACGCAGCTGCTGAGCGATCACAAAGTTGAGCTGGTCTGGCAATGCGATCTGGCGGCGGTGGATCGTCTGGTCGCAAAACTGCTTGTCAATCTGGCTTATCTGTGTGCGGAAAGCCTGCCGCGTGGCGGCAGCGTTACTGCACGATTATCGATGCAGGATACGATGGTTGAGATCGCCGTCCAAGGTGAAGGGGAGATGGTTAAACCAGTAGAGGGGCTTGTTCAGGTTCTGTCCGGGGAGAGCGAATTGAACGGCCTGTCGCCCCGCGCCGCGCAAGCCTATTATACCGGACTTGTCGCACGCTGTCTGAATTGCAGTATTGAGATGGACAGCGCAGGCAACACATTGTCATTTTTCTGCCATACCGGGCTTTAGCCACGCATGACATCCCGCTCATGCGCACAAATCGACAAGCCGTAAGCAGCAGCTTTACGGCTTTTTAACGCCGCTCCGATATCCATGGGACATTAGCGAATGAAGGCTCCCTAGCCTGAGGGGGGCTCCCATATGGGCCTATTGCAGGGTTGGCGAAATGGATGATTTACTCAATGAGTTTCTAACCGAAACGAATGAAAGCCTCGACGTTGTCGATGCGGAACTCGTAAGGTTTGAAAAAGACCCCAATGATAAGGCGGTTCTGGATAATATTTTCCGGCTTGTGCATACGGTCAAGGGAACCTGCGGCTTTCTCGACCTGCCGCGTCTGGAAGCTGTTGCGCACGCTTCCGAAAATGTTCTGGGCAAATTCCGCGACGGCGAACTTCAGGTCACGACCGAAGCAGTCAGTCTCATCCTCGAATCGATCGACGCCATCAAGTCGATTATGGCCGACCTCGAGGCGACAGAGAAAGAGCCGGCCGGCGATGATAACGAACTTATCGACAAGCTCAATTGCGTGGCAGCCGGTCAATCACCCGACACTGGCGTTGGGGCCGCTGAATCCGATATGCCCGAAGCCGAGTCCGATCCCGCGCCCGCGCCCGTTTCAGAGGACGTAGAACCCGATATCAATCCGAGCCTTGATCGCCCGTTGCGGCCTGGTGAGGTGTCACTCGAAGAACTTGAAGCGGCGTTCAACGCTGCGCCCGGCCCTGATGATGACGCTTCGCAAGCTGCAGATGTGGTGGCTGATGGTGAGGCGGCGGCGATGCCGGATGCAGGGGTGACAACAGAACCCGCAGTTGAATCACCTGCTGCTTCCGAGCAAGCGGCTACAGCTCCCGTGCCTGCGCAACCTCCCGCCAAACCGGCAGCGAAGACTGAAAAGGCTGAACCCTCGGTTGCAACCCAATCGGTTCGGGTCAATGTCGATCTGCTCGAAGACCTGATGACGATGGTCAGCGAATTGGTGCTCACACGGAATCAATTGTTGCAGATCGTTCGCCAGCAGGAAGACAGTGAATTCAATGTGCCGTTGCAGCGACTCAATCTGGTGACCACCGAGCTGCAGGAAGGGGTAATGAAAACCCGCATGCAGCCGATCGGCAATGCCTGGCAGAAGCTGCCGCGAATCCTGCGCGATCTGAGCCATGAACTGGGCAAGAAAATCGATCTGCAGATGACCGGCGCGGATACGGAACTTGACCGTCAGGTGCTCGAGCTGATCAAGGATCCGCTGACGCATATGGTCCGCAACTCCGCTGATCACGGCCTGGAAAGCACCGAAGGACGGATTGCGGCCGGCAAACCGCCAGTGGGCGTGATCAAACTCGATGCCTATCACGAAGGCGGTCATGTCATCATCCGGATCTCTGACGATGGCGGCGGGTTGAATCTCGAAAAGATCAAGTCGAAGGCGCTTGCTGTCGGACTGACCACGGAAAGCGAACTCGATCAGCTCAGCGAGCAGCAGATCAGCAACTTCATCTTCAAGCCCGGCTTTTCCACTGCGCAGGCAGTAACCAGCGTGTCCGGGCGTGGCGTCGGCATGGACGTCGTGCGCAGTAATATCGAAAAAATCGGCGGAACTGTGGAGGTGCGCAGCGAAGCTGGTCGTGGTTCGGTTTTCACCATCAAGATACCGCTTACCCTTGCAATCGTTTCCGCTCTGGTTGTCGAATCCTGCGGCGAGCGTTTCGCTATTCCGCAAATCAGTGTGGTGGAGCTTGTCCGGGCGTCCAGCAACTCAGAACATCGTGTCGAAAAGTTGAAGGAAACACCGGTGCTGCGGTTGCGCGATCAGCTATTGCCGCTTGTTTATCTCAGCGATGTGTTGGGATTGGAGTCTGATCCCGACAGCGTCATGCAGGAAGGCAATGAAGCGGGCGGGAGCAGCGGCGTCGACAGGCATATCCATGCAAAAGGCAATGATGAATTCGTTGTTGTCACGCAAGTCGGAACTTTCCGTTTCGGCATTGTTGTGGATCGTGTTTTTGATACCGAGGAAATTGTCGTCAAACCGGTTGCTCCGATTCTGCGCGATATCAGCGTTTTCTCAGGTAATACGATTTTAGGCGACGGCAGCGTCATTATGATCCTTGATCCCAACGGCATCGCCGATGCCTGCGGTGATGTGAAGGACGAAAATGATGAGGCGGCGCTTGAAGCTGCAAATGCGCAGGATAGCAGCGAGAAGATCTCCATACTGATCTTTAATACCGGTAGCGCTGAACCAAAAGCGGTACCGCTTTCCCTTGTCTCGCGTCTGGAAGAAGTCGATTGCAGCAAAATTGAGCGTTCCAATGGCATTGACGTCGTCCAGTATCGCGGTCAGGTCATGCCGATCCTGCGAATTTCGGACAGCTACGCGCTGCGGAAAGAGGGCAGGCAACCCTTGCTGGTATTTGCCGATGAGACCCGCACCATGGGGCTTGCCGTCGATGAAATCGTCGATATCGTTGAAGAGACGTTGAAAATCGAACTGCCGTCGGATTGCGAAGGCATGCTGGGCACCGCAGTTGTCAATGGGATGGCAACCGAAATCGTCGATGTCAGTCATTACCTTGTCAAAGCGTTCCCCGACTGGTTCGACGAAAACCGCCAGGAGCGCGCCAAGTCCAACAAGCATTTGCTGCTTGTCGATGACAGCAGCTTCTTCCGCAACATGCTTGCGCCGCTGCTTGCGACTGTCGGCTACAAGGTGACCGCTGTTGAGAATGCCGATCGCGCGCTTGAACTGCGGGAGATGGGAAATCATTTCGATGTGATCGTCAGCGATATCGAAATGCCCGGCATGGACGGGTTCGATCTTGCTTCGGAGATCCGCAGCGATGAACGCTGGGGGAAGACGCCGATTGTCGCAATTTCATCGCATGGCACGCCGCAGGATTTCGACCGTGGTCGGAGCGTCGGATTTACTGACTATGTCGTCAAGACTGACCGAAAAGGTCTGCTCGAGAGTATTCAGGAAACACTGCATTTGGAAGGAAGCGCGGCATGACGGACAATTTGGTAACCGACGTCCGAACAATGGGCAGCGGTGGGAAAGATGGTGGGCAGAACTTTGTTACCATGATCGTCGCCGATCAATTGTTCGGCGTGCCGGTTTTGGATGTGCATGATGTGTTCATCCCGACCAAGCTGGCGCATGTCCCCATGGCCGCGCCCGAGGTTGCCGGTGTGCTGAACCTGCGCGGACGTATTGTCACAGCCATCGATTTACGCTGCCGGCTTGGTTATCCGCCCTTGGATGATGGCGTGCAGGTCATGGCTGTCGTGATTGAGCACCATGGCGAACCCTATAGCCTGTTGATCGACAGTGTGGGCGAAGTGCTTAACCTTGCGGATGCATCCTATGAACGTAACCCGGTTAATCTGGATCAGCGCTGGCGTGATGTGTCCGGTGGTGTTTACCGCCTGGAAGACAAGCTGATGGTCGTGTTGCAACTGGAGAAGATAATTGAAACAGGAAGCGGTGCGATTGCCGCATAGTTTTACTCCCTCAAACTGCGCACCGGAGTGGTGAAAATGAAATCTTGTCTGATTGTCGATGATTCGAGGGTGATCCGAAAAGTCGCCCGGCAGATTCTGGAAGAGCTGCATTTTACGACCGTCGAAGCCGTTGACGGAAAGGAAGCGCTCGACTGCTGTCGTAACAGCATGCCGGACGCGATCCTGCTTGACTGGAATATGCCGGTTATGAGCGGCATCGATTTCCTGCGCAAGCTGCGCCAGGAGCGTGGCGGGGATTCTCCAATCGTCGTTTTCTGCACGACTGAAAACGATATCGAACATATCACCGAAGCCATCCAGGCTGGTGCCAACGAATACATTATGAAGCCGTTCGACCGCGATATCATCGAAACCAAATTTACCGAAGTCGGCCTGGTTTAGCCTCAGTCGGTAAGGATCCAAGGCAATCGCAACGTGACAAGCAATAATTTCGCAGGGGTAAAGCCCGCCACAGCGGTGAAGAATTCCGCGCAGCCTTATCGGGTTATGCTTGTGGATGACTCGGCGGTGATCCGGGGCAAGCTGACCCAGTGGCTGAATGCGGACCCGAATTTCTCCGTCGTTGGATCCTATTGTAACGGCCTGCAAGCAGTCCAGAATGTGAAGAGCTGTGGTGCCGAGATCGTGATCCTCGATATTGAAATGCCGCAGATGGACGGGTTGACAGCATTGCCGAAATTGCTCGCGGCTGTGCCGAGGTTGCGGGTTATCATGGCGTCGACCCTGACACGGCGGAATGCGGATGTCAGCCTGAAAGCCCTGTCGATGGGGGCTGTAGACTATTTACCCAAGCCAGAAAGCGCAAAGGCTGGCACCGGGACCGAAGATTTTCATCGTGAGTTGATCGCCAAGCTGCGTGCGATTGGCGCCGGGCTGCGGCGACAGGCAGCCGATCGGAATTTGCAGGCCGCAACGGGCGGTGCCCGGACTGGTGTGGCTCAGGTAAAACCATCGTCACAGCGGCCTGTTATGCGGGCACGCTCGCTCGTCAGGCCCAGGGTCTTGGCGATCGGCAGTTCGACCGGCGGGCCGCAGGCGCTGTTCAAGGTACTTGGCGGCATCGGCAAGAATGAACTGATGGTACCCGTCATTGTCACGCAGCATATGCCGCCGACTTTCACGGCTATTCTTGCAGAACATATTCAGAATATGACAGGTCTGCCGGCGCGTGAGGCAAAAAACGGCGAGCGGCTTCAGCCCGGCCACGTCTATGTTGCGCCCGGCGACTATCATATGACTGTTGAAGATCGTGGGGATGGCATTGTCCTGGCGCTCAATCAGGGGCCGCAAGTCAACTTCTGCCGCCCGGCTGTGGATCCGATGTTCGAAAGTGTGGCGACAGTGTTCGGGGCTGCTGCTTTGTGCCTGGTGCTGACCGGCATGGGGCATGACGGGCGTGAGGGGGGAAAGAAAGTCGTTGCTGCTGGTGGCACTGTGATTGCGCAGGATGAAGCGACCAGCGTGGTTTGGGGGATGCCCGGGGCGGCGGCAGAGGCAGGAATTTGTGCAGCGGTACTGCCTTTGCCGGAAATCGCCAGCACGTTGCAGCGATATTTTCGGGGAGCCCCCTAATGAACAGAACCGAATTCGATTTCCTGTGTGGTTTCCTGCGGCAGCGTTCTGGCCTGATTCTCGGCCAGGACAAGATGTATCTGATTGAAAGCCGTCTGCTTCCAGTTGCGAAGAAAACCGGCCTCAAAAGCCTTGAGGAACTTGTTGCGGTGATTCGCAAAGGGCAGGACAAAAAGTTGATCCAGGCTGTCACCGAGGCAATGACGACAAATGAGTCGTTTTTCTTTCGCGACAAAACACCCTTCGATACCCTGCGCGAGCAGGTTCTGCCTGCATTGATCGAAGCGCGCGGTGGCGCCAGGCAGTTGCGGATATGGTCAGCCGCCGCTTCCACCGGGCAGGAGCCTTATTCGATCGCCATGATTCTTAAGGATATGCAGGCGAAAATACAGGGCTGGCGACTGGATATTATCGGCACGGATCTGTCCCATGAGGTGCTGGAAAAAGCGCGGGCAGGGATGTACAGCCAATTCGAAGTGCAGCGCGGGTTGCCCATCCAGATGCTGGTCAAATACTTCAAGCAGATTGGTGAGATGTGGCAGATCGATGCGGGGCTGCGTGCGATGGTCAATTTCCAGCCCGGTAATTTGCTTGAACGATTCGACAGCCTGGGCAAGTTCGACATTATCTTCTGCCGCAATGTGCTGATTTATTTCGATCAGGAAACCAAGAAGGATATTCTTGAACGCATGGTTCGGCAGATGCCTGAAGATGGCATGCTTTTCCTAGGCTCGGCGGAAACAGTGCTGGGCGTGACCGACCAACTTGCGGCGGTCAAGGGACTGCGGGGTGTTTACTGCAAAAAGACACTGCTGACGGCGGCAACGGCGTCAAGGCCTGCTACAACCGCGCCGCTTACCGCAAAGACCGCCTGAGCGCGGCCTTTGGGGCTGCGCACTGAACAGCGGAACGTCCGACAGATAGTGCGGAAAGAAAAAGCCGGGCAGCTAATCGCTGCCCGGCTTTTTAAGTGGCTATTGATGCGCGTCTATGAGGGCGCGCAGGCCTATTCAGGCCGCGCTTGGTGCGGCGTTGCGCACGTCATCGCATACATGTCGCTCAAATTGTGCGAAGTTTTCGATGAACATGGTCACCAGTTTGCGTGCTTGCGCGTCATAGGCTTGCTTGTCGTCCCAGGTTGTCCGCGGATCAAGGATCGTTTGATCGACACCGGGTACTGCGATGGGGACGAGAAACCCGAAATTCGGATCCGGTCGCATCTCGACCTTCGATAGCGAGCCATCGAGCGCGGCAGTCAGCAATGCGCGGGTTTCCCTGATCGGCATGCGGTGACCGATGCCATAGGGACCGCCTGTCCAGCCCGTATTCACCAGCCAGCAATCCACTTCATTCGCAGCGATTTTCTCGCGCAGCAGATTGCCGTACTCGCTGGGGTGACGGGGCATGAAGGGTCCGCCGAAACAGGTCGAGAAAGTGGCGGTTGGTTCGGTCACGCCTTTTTCCGTGCCGGCGACCTTGGCTGTATAGCCCGACAGGAAGTGATATTCCGCCTGTGCCGGGCTCAGCTTGGCGATTGGCGGCAGGACGCCGAACGCATCGGCGGTCAGCATGATGATATTTTTCGGATGCCCCCGGGCAACGCCGGTGTCACTGGCATTCGAGATATAGGAAATCGGATAGGCACCCCGGGAATTTTCCGCCAGGCTGTCATCGTCAAGGTCGAGCTCACGGGTTTCGGGGTCAATGACCACATTCTCCAGCACCGTGCCGAATTTGCGCGTCGTCGCGTAGATATCGGGCTCCTGCTCTTCCGACAGGCGGATCATCTTCGCGTAGCAGCCGCCTTCGAAATTGAATACCGTATTGTCGGCCCAGCCATGCTCGTCATCACCGATCAGCGTGCGGTCGGGATCGGCGGAAAGCGTCGTCTTGCCGGTGCCGGAAAGCCCGAAAAAGATGGCCGAATCGCCCTTGTCGCCGACATTCACCGAACAATGCATGGGCATGATGCCGCGTTCGGGAAGCAGATAATTCAGGATTGTGAAGACTGACTTCTTGATCTCGCCCGCATAGCTTGTTCCGCCGATCAACACCATCCGTTCGGCGAAGTTCACCGCGATGACGGTTTCTCCGCGGCTGCCATGCAGCTCCGGCGTCGCCTCGAAATCGGGCATATGCAGGATGGTGAAGTCCGGGGTGAAATCGGGAAGTTCCGCCAGCGCCGGCTCCACCAGCAAATGGCGGATAAACAAGGCATGCCAGGCATGTTGCGTGACAATGCGTACATTGATGCGGTTTTGCGGATCCGCGCCGCCATAGAGGTCCTGAACCCAAAGCTCCTTGCCCTGGGCATAGCCGAGCATACTTTGCCGCAGACTGTCGAACTGCTCGAGCGTCATGGATTTGTTATTGTCCCACCATACCGTTTTTTCGGTATGCGAATCGCGCACCGTGAACTTGTCCTGCGCGGACCGTCCGGTATGTGTGCCGGTTTGCACGACAAGGGGGCCGTCTTTGGCAACCAGCCCTTCGCCACGTTCGACCGCCATGCCGTAAAGCGCGGCGCTTGTGTCGTTCCAATGTACCAGCGATGCATTGCGCAGCCCATGATTGTCGAGCCCGAACGCACTTATGTGTCTACCCGTATGTTTCACCATTTCCTCCCATGTTCCCGGCATCGTGCGGCCGTGAATCATGCTGATAACCAACAAGCTTTCTGGCGACGCACCACCGACCTGCCAGACATAGCGGACAGGTAGCTAACGGGTTTGTCGACTTCACATTGTGCATTCAGCGAAGGCAGACAGACTTTGCTCAATGCACGCTCAACACCTCATCATCGATATCGATCGGCTTGCCGAAATTCCGAATTGGAAATCGATAACCGTTGCCGAACCCTGTTTGCCACAAAATTCCGCCCCGGCACGCAGCCAATGTCACATGCTTGCAACATGCTGAATCCATTTCGATCAGGCAACTTATTTTTCGCCTGTTGGCGTGGCTTTTTTCGCTGCCTGTTGCGCATGCCACACCAGTGCCTGCCGAACCTGCGCCGCTGTGAATGCGGGCGTGTCGAATGGTAACCGGATATGCGTTGTCTCGTCGCGTAAGTCGCAGCCCAGCGGGTCGCAGCCGCATAGTTCCCATTTGTCGTGTGCGGCTTGCCCAAGCAGTATCGACGCATAGCGGATGACGGCATCCGCATGATCGCTGTTCATATGGTCAATTATGTCTGCTTCGGCGGCGGCGATTTCAGCGCATGCCTCGGATGGCAGCAGGAAAGCTTGCGCGTCGATCCAGTCGATCTTGCCGAAGCCGGCGACCAGATGCGCTGCGCGCGGTATGAGACGGTAAAAGGCGAAGTCCTTGAAGCCTGCATATTGGCGTGCTTCGGGGTAGCGATTGAGATAGCGTGCCGCATCCTGTTCAGTTGCGGTTGCAATGTCGCCGATCAGGGTGACGCGCATGCCTGTGAGCGGGCTGGCAAGCCCGCCGACATTTTCATAGAGCAGCGAGGCGCGCCGATCCTGGGATAAATTGCGTGTATGTTCCGCCAGCCCCGAGAGCAGCAGAACCGGCATGCCTTCGATGCTGCTGCCAGCCTGCACCAGACTTGCATAGGGATAACCGGCGAAGTCTTTATCGGGTATCTCTGCAAGTGCTGCGCCCTGCCGGAACAGGGTGGCAAGTTGTGCCGTCCTGCTGCTGCGTATCAACATCTGCAGCTGATGCATTTGTTCACCGGGCTGTGGGTTGACAAGTGTTTTTGTCATGGAAACGGTCAGTCCTTAAGAAACCGCGCACGTAAAAGGCACGGTTGTGGCATTATCTGTATCATCCGCAAGGATAGATTTGCCGAGCGGTTCTGACCACCTATATAGCGTTCAAGCGATATGCGGTTTGAGCCTGATTAAAAGGTGCGCAGTATCGATAAGGCATACCGCGCCGGACGATTGCCCTAATATTGGCGTAATCCGGCCATCAAGCGGGCACAGTCGCCGGGGACTGTTTGGGCCGGATTATGACAGATAATCCAGATAATAAAGCGAGCGGGACTAAGAAGGATAAGGGGTGCAGATGGCGACAATCGCATTAGTAGATGACGATCAGAACATTCTCACCTCCGTGGCAATTGCTTTGGAGGCGGAAGGGTTTCACGTCCGGACCTATAATGAAGGTACGACAGCGTTATCGGCACTCGACGCCAATCCACCTGATCTGGCGGTGCTTGACATAAAGATGCCGCGTATGGATGGCATGGAACTATTGCGGCGGTTGCGGCAGAAGGGCAACCTGCCGGTGATATTTCTCACCTCGAAAGACGATGAGGTGGATGAGATGCTGGGGCTGAAGATGGGAGCTGATGATTATATCCGCAAACCATTTTCGCAGCGTCTGCTAATCGAACGGATCCGCGCAGTTTTGCGTAGAACAGCCTCAGCCGGACCGGTGGCGGCCGGCGAGGAAGCCGAGCCGATCGTACGCGGTCGGCTGGTGCTCGATCCGTTGCGGCACGCCTGTGGCTGGGACGGCAAGGACGTGACCCTGACGGTGACCGAGTTTCTGATATTGCAGGCGCTGGCGCAGCGTCCGGGCTATGTGAAAAGCCGCGATCAACTGATGGATGCGGCCTATGACGATCAGGTCTATGTGGATGACCGGACGATCGACAGTCATATCAAGCGGTTGCGCAAGAAGTTCAAGACCGTTGACCCTGATTTCAACGCGATCGAGACATTGTACGGGGTCGGATATCGTTATGATGATACGTGACGGTGAATGTGGCGCGTGACTGGCGGAAGTTTTTCTCGCGGCGGGCGCGTAAACGCGGACCGGTTTCGCCGCTGACACGGCAGATTCTGGCGGTCAATTTTGTCGGGCTTGGTTTATTTGCCGCCGGTGCGCTGTATCTCAATCAGTTCCGCTCGGGGCTGATTGAAACGCGCATTCAATCCCTTATCACGCAGGCTGAAATTATCGCCGGCGCTATCGCGCAGACAAGCGCACGCGGTCCTGCCGCGACCCGCGTCAATCCCGTCATCGCAGCACAGATTGCGCGCCGGATCGTGCTGCCGACGCAAACCCGCGCACGTTTGTTCAATGTTGAAGGAACACTGGTTGTTGACAGCCGTGATCTGGTTTTCCCCCGTCCCGTGCGCAGCTATGCCTTGCCGCAGCCGGGACAGGAAGCGCAGACGACGCAGAGCTGGATCGTACGGCTCGAGCAGCGTTATGCGCGGATGCTCGAATGGCTGTTCCAGCGTGAGCGCCCTTTATATCACGAGCTGGAAAGCGCAAGAGCAAGCGATTATCCGGAAGTCCTGGCCGCCTTGCAGGGTAATATTTCTGGAATCGTACGCAAGAACAGTCAAGGCGAGCCGATCATCAGTGTTGCGGTGCCTGTGCAGCGGTTTCGCGTTGTGCTTGGCGGATTGATGCTGACCACTGAAGCCGCCGATATCGATGAAATCGTGCGCGCCGAACGGCGCGCGATTATCGAGGTGTTCCTTGTTGCATTGGCGGTTGCGACTGTCATGTCGCTTGTGACGGCAGGCGCAATTGTCCGGCCGATCCGGCGGCTCGCGGAAGCCGCCGACCGGGTTCGCCTGTTCAAGACGGAGCGCGCGCCTATTCCCGATATGTCGCGCCGCAACGACGAGGTGGGCGATTTGTCTGTCGCATTGATCGATATGACAAGCGCACTTTATGACCGGATCGACGCCATTGAGCGGTTTGCTGCCGATGTTGCCCATGAAATCAAAAACCCCCTGACATCGATCAGCAGTGCGATCGAAAGTCTCGCCGTCGCCAGGGATGAGGCCAGCAAGGCGAAGTTGATGGCGATTATTCATAATGATGTGCGGCGCATGGACCGCTTGATCAGCGATATCTCGGCGGCTTCCCGGCTGGATGCGCAATTATCACGGGCAAAGCCTGAACCTGTACCGATTGTTCCTTTGTTGCGCGCGCTTGTTGATTTGTTCCGCGAAACGCAGGAAAAGCCCGTCACCTATCAATTGCGGACTATCGGTTTGAACCGGGAGGCGGAAGCCGGCTTGGTCGTGCGCGGTGAGGAAGGGCGCCTGGTTCAGGTGTTTCGCAACCTGCTTGAAAATGCCGTCTCCTTCAGTCCCGAAGGGGGTACGATCACGGTCCTGATCCGCAGGGAGGCTGATAAGATCGTCGTCGTGATCGAAGATGAAGGGGTGGGCTTTCCAATATCGGGTCTGGAGCGAGTTTTTGAGCGTTTTTATACCGACCGGCCGGATATGACGACGGGTGATGGCCATTCCGGCCTGGGCTTGAGTATTTCCCGGCAAATTGTTGAGGCTTATGGCGGGACGATCGAAGCTGAGAACCGCTATGCGGTTGAATCGGCGGCTGCGGTTGATACGGAACCGCAGCCGATCGGCGCGCGGCTGATCGTCAAGCTACGGCCTTATTGAGCGGCAATCTGGATTTCAGGCGCGTTTCGGGCGTCGGGCGACGGTGTGCCGGCGCGCCCTAGCCCAGATAACCGCGCTCCTCCAGATAGGCAAAGATCTGATCGGCGGCTTCTTCGGCTGTAAGCTTGGTTGTATCGATATGAATTTCTGCCGAGCGTGGCGGCTCATAGGGGCTGTCGATGCCGGTGAAATTCTTGATCTCGCCCGCGCGGGCTTTCTTGTACAGCCCTTTCACGTCGCGCTGTTCGGCGACATTGAGGGGGGTATCCACGAAAATCTCGATAAACTCGTCAGGCGCCACCACATTACGTGCCATCTGGCGCTCCGACCGGAATGGCGAGATGAAGGAGACAAGCGTGATGAGGCCGGATTCCACCATCAGTTTTGAGACTTCCGCGACGCGGCGGATATTTTCCACCCTGTCCGCATCGGTAAAGCCCAGATCCCGGTTCAGCCCGTGCCTTACATTATCGCCATCAAGGCTCGTAGTATGGCGGTTGATGCCGTGCAACTTGCGTTCCAGCAAATTGGCAATCGTCGATTTGCCCGAACCTGACAAACCGGTGAACCACAAGATCGCGGGCTTCTGATTCTTCAGGCTGGCGCGGGCATCCTTGTCGATATCCATGGCCTGCCAATGGATGTTTGCAGCACGGCGCAAGGCGAAATTCAAAAGCCCCATGCCGACCGTGTTATTGGTCAGCCGGTCGATCAGGATGAAGCCACCGGTCTTGCGGTTTTCATCATACGGGTCGAATGGGATCTGCTGGTCGAGCGCGATGTTGCAGACACCGATTTCATTGAGTTCGAGTTGCTTTGCTGCAAGCTCTTCCAAGGTGTTGACATTGACCTTGTATTTGGGCTGCGCCGGCATGGCGGTTACCGTTCGTGTGCCGACCTTCATCAAATAGGGGCGGCCAGGCAACATCGGCTGATCGGACATCCACAGGATGCGTGTTTCGAACTGGTCAGCAACCGCGCAGGGCGATGCCGCGGCGGCAATCATATCGCCGCGGGAAATGTCAATTTCGTCGGTCAGCGTCAGGGTAACCGACTGGCCCGCGCACGCTTCGGGCAATTCACCATCATAGGTAACGATTTTTGCAACCTGGCTTTCGCGAGCGGAGGGCAGGGCCTTGATCTTGTCCCCGGGCCGGATGCGGCCACTGACAATCTCACCCGAAAATCCCCGAAAATCGAGGTTGGGCCGGTTGACCCATTGTACAGGCATGCGGAAAGGCTTTGCCTGTTCCTCGGCCTCAACCTGCACTGTTTCGAGATGTTGCATCAGGGTCGGCCCCTGATACCAGTCGGTCATGTTGCTGGCGGTGATGATATTGTCACCGCGCAATGCCGACATCGGGATCGCGACGATATGCTTCAGTCCCAGCGGCGCCGCGAAGGCGCGATAAGCCTCGTCGATTTCATTGAAGACTTTCTGCGAATAATCGACAAGATCCATCTTGTTGATGGCCAGCACGACATGCTTTACCCCCAGCATCGAGATGATGAAGCTGTGCCGCTTGGTCTGGGTCAACACACCCTTGCGCGCATCGATCATCATGATCGCGAGATCCGCGGTCGATGCGCCTGTTGCCATGTTGCGGGTATATTGTTCATGTCCGGGGGTGTCGGCGACAATGAATTTACGCTTTTCGGTCGAGAAAAAGCGATAGGCGACATCGATCGTGATGCCCTGCTCACGCTCTGCCGCCAGCCCGTCGACCAGCAGCGCAAGATCAAGCTCCTCGCCCTGGGTGCCCATTTTCTTGGATTCCGCTTCGAGCGCTGTCAGATGATCTTCGAAAATCAATTTGGATTCATAGAGCAGCCGGCCGATCAGGGTGGACTTGCCGTCATCGACCGATCCGCAGGTGATAAAGCGCAGAAGGCTCTTATTTTCATGCGCCTTCAGATAGGCATTGATATCGCTGGCGATGAGATCTGATTGGTGGGCCATTTTAGAAGTAGCCCTCCTGCTTTTTCTTTTCCATCGATGCGGCACTGTCGTGATCGATCACCCGGCCCTGCCGTTCCGAGGTGGTCGTCAGCAGCATCTCCTGAATGATTTCGGGTAACGTGGTGGCGTTGGATTCGATTGCGCCGGTCAGCGGATAACAGCCAAGTGTCCGGAAGCGCACCATCTTCTGCTGCGGTACTTCGCCTGGATGCAGTTCCATCCGGTCATCATCGACCATGATCAGCGTGCCGTCACGCTCGACGACCGGCCGTTTGGCCGAGAAATAAAGCGGAACGATGGGGATATCCTCAAGATAGATATATTGCCAGATATCAAGCTCGGTCCAGTTGGACAAAGGGAAAACCCGGATCGACTCGTTTTTGGCCTTGCGCGCATTATAGAGATTCCACAGTTCCGGGCGCTGGTTCTTCGGGTCCCAGCGATGTTGCGCCGACCGGAAGGAAAAAATGCGTTCCTTGGCGCGTGACTTTTCCTCATCGCGTCGTGCACCGCCAAAGGCCGCGTCGAATTTGTATTTATCGAGGGCCTGTTTCAGAGCCTGGGTTTTCATGATGTCGGTATGCACGGCTGAGCCATGGGTAAACGGGCCGATCCCCTGCGCAACGCCTTCCTCATTGATATGGACGATGAGATCAAGCCCCAGCTTTTTTGTCAGCGTGTCGCGGAATTCGATCATTTCCCGGAACTTCCAGGTGGTATCCACATGCAGCACAGGAAAAGGCGGCTTCGAGGGGTAAAAAGCTTTCATCGCCAGGTGCAGCATCACCGCGCTGTCCTTGCCGATGGAATAGAGCATCACCGGGTTTTCGGTCTCCGCCACGACTTCACGCATGATATGAATGCTTTCGGCTTCAAGCCGTTGCAAATGCGTCAGTTCAGTCATGATGTCACTCCAAAAGCTTCCGGCGTCCGGCTTTCGCCCAACCGTAGCCCCGCCAATTGTCGATGATTGCCGTGAGGGTTAGCACAAGATTGTGCGCTTGTTTAGTCCAACTAATCGGTTCAGTCCAGATGAGGGCGCGCGCTCGTGCAGGCGAATGCGTGTGCGTCGAATGCAGGGCGTGAATTTTTGATCAAGTATTGCGCTGACTTGAATGTAAACAGCATTTTACAGTCTCCGTAAAATCATGCTATCCTTAAGTAATTATTAAGGAAAATGGTTAACGCGCAGTTCATAACAATGTCTGGTCAACTCACAATTTCTTCATCCGGCCGGTTTGCGGCAATCCGCCCGGTCATGGGTGTGGAGCGCCACCGCGGCACGGCCCCTGAATTTGACGGGCAATTCGCTGGCAAGTGGCGCTCAGGCGCGCACCCGCAGGTGGAGCCGCCAATGGTGTCCAGGGCGGATGCTGTGACCGGTTTATTGTCCGATAGGGGGCAACGGCTTGCCAGATTGCGGGTAATGGCGCAGCTTCTGGGGCAGGAGGCGGCAGCTTCCCAAGGTAAATGTGGGGAAGCTTATCCGTTATCTTCTTCAGCCAGAATTGTCAGGGAGTATCAGACGGCGGCAAAGCCTTCATGCGTTTCCACAAAACAGCTTTATCTATAGAGCTGTTTTTGACTTCTGGCATTTTACCTTGTCGTCGGGGGCAGTTCATGCCTGTCTGCCCGCACTAAAAACAGCAGTTTTGTTCAGTGTTCTAGTCTTGCCCGGAATCACGGTTCACAAGAGCGGCATGGATATCGGCAAGCGTCTGCTCAAGTCGTGCAAGCCGTCCCTCGATCCGCGCCAGACGGTTGGACAGCGCCGTTTCGCGATCGGCGGGTGATATCTCTGTTGTTGAGTCCTGCTGTGCATGTTGTGCCGTCAGCGGGGAGGTGGATGGCGTTGACACGCCGCATCTGCTTGCGATTTCTGCGCGGCTTTGATCAAGAAACTCGGCAATGATCGCAACCTCGGCGGGGCTGATCTCGCGCTGGTCCTTCCAGATATCGATAATTTCCGCATCGTTTACCCCGAGGCGGGCGGCCAGATCGGCGCGGTTTTTTCCATGCGCCGCCAATTGCCGATCAAACCATTCCTGATCGAAAAACAGTGCCATTGTCCCGTCGGCGCTATTGCGCCTTGCCTTCTTCTCCACCAAGCCCTTCGGGGGGGAAAGTCTCGATTGTTGCGCCTTCGCGCAGATCGCCGACTAACTTGGAGACAATATCATTATTGGCCGCCGAGCGTAGCTGTGGCAGGGCTTCCTCGAAACTGGGTGCCTGCACCGGACGTTTCTGTTCGACCTTGATGACATGCCAGCCGAATTTGCTTTCAACCGGTTCGGCGCTGACGCCGCCCGGCGACAGGGCAAAGGCTGCGTCCTCAAAAGCGGGGACCATCTGACCGCGCTGGAAAAAGCCCAGTGATCCGCCAGAACTCGCCGATGGTCCGACAGAGTTCTTCTTTGCCAGCTCCGCAAAGTCAGCGCCATCGGCGATCTGCTTGATCAAAGCCTGCGCTTCTTCGCGGCTGCGCACCAATATATGGCGTGCCTCGACTTCTTCCATGCCGTCCATGTCAGCTGTCAGTTCGGCATAATCCGCGCGCAATGCTTCCTCGGTCAGAAGTGCGTTGACCTTCTGGCTGACAAAGGCGGTGAGAACCACATCCTCCACCGCGAATTGGGCGCGACGCAGTGTTTCCTTGTCTTCGAGTTGCTGATTGCGGAAGGCCTCCGTCGCAAGAAGTTTGCGATCAATGAGACGCGCGACAAGTTGTTCGTAAATATCCTGCAGCGGTACTTGCTGATATTGTGGCGGCAGATCCTCATACAGCAAAATCAGCTCGGAAACATAAACCGGTTGCCCGTTCACCTTTGCAACAATGGTGTCATTGGGGACTTCCCGGCTCGTCATCTCCTGCAATGCCTCCGCTGTCATGTCCGGGGCATTATGCGGCGACTGCGCCATGGCCGATCCAGATGTTAGCATCATCATGGTGCCGGTGAATGCTGCGTATAAAGAGGTTTTCAAGGGGCAAGCTCTCTTTTCAGTTTCGATTATCGGTGTGTCGGACAACCGGATATGCGTGCGGCTGATCGTGTCATCTATACGGAACAGTCTTCCTTATCTTATGCCGGTCCGGTTAGAGGCTGGCAAGCTGATTACCGCTTGCGGAACAAATCCCAGGCGCGAATGGCAAGCCAGATCGGCACAACGATGACCGCGCCGAGGATGATTGTCGGCATCGCCCATTTGACTGCCCGAACGGCCCAATCCGTCAGCTGCCGCATGGTGTCGCCCAGATCCTGCCAGACCGTCCATGGGGTCATATCGAGAAAAGACATCAGCGCGCCGACAAGAAAAGACAGAAACAACAAGCGAATTGCGAGCTTCACAGGATTGTTTGGCATGTTTTGGGTCCTCTTTCGCCCGCGACCGGCAAGATACGCAGTTTGGCATGCTATGTTATCAGAATCGGTTTGTCCGGCTTTACGGTTTGTCTCATTTGCTCACTAATCCGATGCCGGTCAAACTAGCAAGTTTTCACATATGGGCAATAAAGTTCGCACGCTTGGCAATGGCAGGAAGTTGGAAGCAATTATGATTGAAGCGGTAATCTGGGACTTTGGCGGCGTGCTGACAAGCAGCCCCTTTGAAGCATTCAACCGTTATGAAGATGAACAGGGGATTCCGAGAGATTTCATCCGCTTGGTGAATGCGACAAACCCCGATAGTAACGCGTGGGCGCAATTTGAACGCAGCGAGATTTCGCTTGATGAATTCGATCGCCGGTTTGCCGCAGAAAGTGAGGTGCTGGGGCACGCGGTGCCGGGACGGGAAGTCATTGCGTTGCTGGGCGGGGATCTGCGCCCTGAAATGGTACGTGCCTTGCAGGTTTGTCAGGGCCGATATCGCGTTGGCTGCATCACCAATAATGTCTCCGCGGGGGAGGGGCCGGGTATGGCCCGTGATCAGCGCCGTGCGCAGGCCATTGGCGATGTGATGGCATTATTTCACCATATCATCGAGTCGCGCCTGGCAGGCGTTCGCAAGCCAGATCCGCGAATATATCTGATGGCGTGCGATGCCTTGGGCGTTGTGCCCGAACGGGCGGTTTATCTTGATGATCTGGGGGTCAACCTGAAACCTGCCCGCGAACTGGGCATGCGAACGATCAAAGTTGTCGACCCTGCCGCCGCGCTTGATGAGCTGGAAGCTATTTTGGGCCATAGCCTGCGTGATGCGTAATCGTGATATTGCCGCGCGGCCGGGCCTGGCCACCGGTGGTCAGGTGGGTTGACGATGGTTGAATAGAAAAAGGCTGCCGGATCATATCCGGCAGCCTTTAGCGTGTGTGCTCTGAAAGCTCAATGCCTGGAGGCACCACTCAGATGCGCCGCGCCAGCGATTTTATCAGCTTGAAGGTGGGGTCTCTGGCCGGAGAACAATGCCAGCCTCGCCAAAAATCACCACCTGATCGCCGGCCGCATCGGTAACATCGGACAGGCCGGTGCGCGAGGGCAGAATCGTGGCAGTAAAGCTTTCGCCTTCATCGGTGCTGTACAAGACCGCACCGCCCAGACCGACAACAACCACTGTCCCGTCATCAAGCTGTACACTGCCGCTCAATGACTGATTGGTGCCGGTGGTAATTTCGTTCCAGCTATCTCCCATATCGTCGCTGGCAAACATGTTGCCGCGCATGCCAAGTGCCAGAACGCGGCCACTGCGCAACGTAATGCCGCCCCAGAACGAGCCGTCATAAGGCGTTTGCAGTTCTTCCCAGGTCTTTCCCGCATCGTTCGAGCGGAAGAAATAACCTGCTTCGGCCGAGATCAGAACTTGCGAGCTTTTATCGGGCCCCCAGAAAATATTGTTCAGATGCGGGTTGTAAAAATCTTCTGACGGATTTTCCAGAAGATCGCGAACTTCCCAGCTTTTGCCACCGTCGAAAGTTTCGATCATGAAGCTGAAGGCGCCGGCCGCGATGCCATGTTGTGCATTTTCAAACCAGACAGTCAGCAAAGGTGTTTCCGCCGGAGGATCGGAATATTGCATTTCCCAGTTTTCGCCCCCGTCAGCCGTGTGCAGAACGATGGCATCATGGCCAACCGCCCAGCCATTCTTGTCATCAGCGAAATAAACCGATGTCAGGGTGTTGCGGGTCGGGACCGATTTCGCCTGCCGCCAGTTAAGACCGCCATCGTCCGACAGGACAACATGCCCCCAATGGCCAACAGCAACAAGCCTTTCACCCGCGTGGGCTACACTCAACAGCAGTGTTCTGGTGGCGAGTTTCGAGGGGATTGCATATTCAATGGGCGCGGTCTCCGGCGTTGGCCCGCCCAATTTTTTGGGGGTTTGCGCCAACGCGGCTTGAGCGGTCATTACAAAGAAACCGGCGGCGACTGCGAATAGCGCAGTTGTCCAGCGGCTCAGGTGCGCGCTTTGTTGCATGATACTTACTTCCCACAGACGTTTCTTGTCAGGACATGCTGCGGAATCTGTTGATGGAAACCGCGCATCTTCCCTTATTTATCCCTTGTCAGCTCTGTTTGTAGCGGATCGTTGCCGCTGATGCCAGCCAATCTTGCAGGCATCCAGGTTAGAATCGTGTGATTTGTGATGTGAAAATAGCTCAGCGCGCACGCAGCAGGTAAGGCGCATGTTCGCTGTTGTTTGCGGGATTGCTGCTGCGGGCAAAGAGAAGCCGGCTGGAGCGGTGAGGTAGGGGCGCGGCCAGCCGGCAGGAATTTTGTTACCCGCCGTTACGCCCCGGCTTGTTGGCCGGGGCTGATCGGGGGTTATTTATCGGTTCGTTTCTGGGTGCTTGGTTGCCTCACTCAGAAAGCATAGGAGATGTTGATGGACGCGAAGTCCCGGTCATCGAGCGG
>OBJS01000104.1_pt1 | contig 34802 bp, 33 predicted proteins | sample 1519851 | NCBI WGS metagenome assembly OBJS01 (sample SAMN03019806, study PRJEB22545) | beach sand metagenome | biome: beach; feature: sea beach; material: beach sand | place: USA: Municipal Pensacola Beach, FL | collected 2010-10-20 | depth 25-47 cm m
AGCTCATTGATGATTTCATGTTCCTGATTGAACCAGAGCGGTGATTTCGACAAATCGATGAATTTGCGTTCATCCTCCAGCAGGATGCGTCCCGCCTCGCGCGCCGCCGGATCGTCGCGGTTCAGATCCTCGGGGCTGTCCCACCACAGTTCCGCAATCCCGTCATAGCCTTCGGGTGCGCCGCGCGGACCGCGCAGCGGTTCGTTCAGCTCTTCAGGTGCGGCATGCACCTGCACATAGCGCTTGATGCGCAATGCATCCTTGTGCCGCGCCACAAGCGGGGCATGGTGATTGCGCCAGTAATCCTGAAACTCCGCGCGGCTTAGATGCGGCAGGCGGGTCAGGCAAAAAGTCAGCTTGATCATGGTTTTCCTCCCCTTTTATTTTGTCTTGTTCGCGGCGCGTTAATCGAGTTCCACCCAGACAGGCACATGGTCTGAAGGTTTCTCCCAGCCGCGTGTGTGCTTGTCGATTTCGCAGCCTGTCAGCCGGTCTGCGGCCTGTGGCGACAGGAGCAGATAGTCGATGCGGATACCATGATCCTTCTGCCATGCGCCGCCCTGATAGTCCCAGAAGGTATAGCGGTGCGGTTCAGTATGGCAGGCGCGGTAGGCATCGGTCAGCCCGAGATTGAGGAGCTGCCGCATCTGGGCGATCGATTCGGGCCGGAACAGCGCATCCCCCTCCCATGCGGCGGGATCATGCACGTCGTCATCGGTCAGGATGACGTTATAGTCGCCGCCAAGTACAAAAGCTTCCTCATTGGCCAGCAGCTCACGCCCATGGGCAAGCAAGCGCTTCATCCAGGCAAGCTTGTAATCGAATTTCGGGCTGTCGACCGGGTTACCGTTCGGTAGATAGATCGAGGCGACGCGCAGCGGCTGTTCGCCATGTTCGACCACCGCTTCGATATAACGCGCCTGATCGTCTTCGGGGTCGCCAGGCAGGCCGCGCCGGATATCGCTCAATGGCGATTTCGATAAAATTGCCACCCCGTTATAGGTCTTCTGGCCGTGCAGCGCGATATTGTAGCCAAGTTCCTCGATCTCCAGTGCGGGAAATTTCTCATCCATGGATTTGATTTCCTGCAGCAAGGCCACATCGGGTGCGGCCTGTCTGAGATAATCGAGCACGACAGGCAGGCGTGCCTTGACCGAATTCACGTTCCAGGTGGCAATCTTCATTGGGATAAAGCAATCCTTTGCAGCAATCGGGAGATTCTCGAGCGGGTCGGGGCGCAGCTTAGCGGATTCCGGCAGGCGCGAAAATGTGCTTGCGCTTGACAGCGGGGGGCGTACCCGGCACAGGAAGAAGAAAGCACAGAAATTTGCGGAAAGTTGGGAGGATTGATATGGCCCGCGCATTTACGTTTCCCGGCCAGGGCAGTCAGGCCGTCGGCATGGGGCAGCAATTGGCCGAGGCCATGCCCGCCGCACGCGAGGTATTTGAGGAAGTCAATGACGCCCTGTCGCAAAATCTGACGCGGCTGATGTGGGAAGGTCCCGAGGATGAACTGACGCTGACAGAAAATGCGCAACCTGCCCTGATGGCCGTCAGTGTTGCTGTCGCGCGTGTCCTCGAACGCGATGGCGGTCTTGATCTTGGTGAAAAGGTCAAATTCGTCGCCGGGCATTCGCTTGGCGAATATTCCGCGCTGACGGTTGCCGGCGCCGTTGGTCTTTCCGATACGGCGCGGCTGCTCAAGCTGCGTGGCCAGTCAATGCAGAAGGCGGTGCCGGTGGGTGAGGGGGCGATGGCCGCCCTGCTTGGTGCGGATCTGACGCAGGCCGAGGCTGCCGCCGCGGCGGGCGCGGAAGCCGCAGGGGCGGTTTGTCAGGTGGCCAATGACAATGCGCCGGGGCAGGTCGTGATCAGCGGTGCGCGCGCGGCGGTGGAGGCGGCAATCGCCGCCGCCAAGGAAATGGGTGTCAAACGCGGCACGCTGTTGCCGGTCAGCGCACCTTTCCACTGCGCCCTGATGCAGCCCGCGGCCGATGCCATGGCCGAAGCGCTTGCCACTATTGACATTCAGGTGCCGATTCCGGCGCTTATTGGCAACGTCACCGCCGGCATTGTCGAGGATCCCGAAGAAATCCGCAGCCTGCTGGTCGCGCAGGTAACCGGCATGGTGCGTTGGCGTGAGAGCGTCGAATTCATGGCCGCCAACGGTATCGATACGATCGTCGAACTGGGTGCGGGCAAGGTGCTGACCGGAATGGCCAAGCGGATTAATCGCGATCTGACCGGGATGGCTGTCGGAACACCCGATGAAATCGAGGCTTTTCTGAAAACCCTGTGATTAAGTGATTGCCCGGTGGCCGCGCTAGTCAGGCGTATTCTGCCCGTTGCCGTAACCATCGCGAAACAGGTGGAGCAGTTCGGCCGCTGCTTCCCCTGCGGGAAGTGTGCCTGCCTTTACCGCCTGTTCGAGTACCGGGGCGCGGGCGGCAATTTTCGGATCTGCATGCAGCATCTCGACTAATCCATCATGCACCTCTGACCACATCCAGGCACGCGCCTGCTCGGCACGTCGTTCGGCAAGCTCGCCTGCCTCACCGCCAAGTGCATCGCGATAGCTCTGGATCGTTTCCCAAACCTCGGCCATGCCGAGCCCGGTCAGCGCTGATGTCTTGAGCACGGGAACCTGCCAGTTCCGGCTTTTCGGGCGCATCAGATGTAGCGCCGCCTGATGTTCCGCCGCCGCCCGGCCTGCAGCCGCCGCAAAATCGCCATCCGCCTTGTTGACGATGACCAGATCGGCAAGCTCCATAATGCCGCGCTTGATCCCTTGCAGTTCGTCGCCGCCGCCAGGTGACAGCAGCAATACGAACATATCGACCATATTGGCGACTTCCGTTTCCGACTGGCCGACACCGACGGTTTCGATGATGACGACATCATAGCCTGCGGCTTCGGCCATCAGCATCGCCTCGCGGGTGCGCCGCGCGACCCCGCCAAGCGCACCGCCCGATGGCGAAGGCCGGACGAAGGCATTCGGATCGCGCGCAAGCTGTTCCATCCGGGTCTTGTCGCCAAGGATCGATCCGCCCGACCGGGTCGAGGATGGATCAATGGCCAGCACGGCGATTTTCAGCCCGAGCGATGTGAGATGGCTGCCGAACGCTTCGATGAAGGTGGATTTCCCAACCCCGGGCGCGCCCGAAAAACCAAGCCGGATTGCACCGCCTGTATGCGGCAGCAGCGCACGCAGCATTCTGCTTGCATCCGCCCGGTCACTCATGCGGGTGGATTCGACCTTGGTAATCGCGCGGGCGAGGGCGCGCCTTTCCCCTTTCAGGAGGCGCGCGGCAAGGGCGTCAGGCCCGTTTGCCGTTGGTTTTTCAGCTTCGCTCATGCCTGTCTGCCTAACCTGCTTTGGCCGCCCCTGCAAGGCCCCCGCGCACGGATCTGTTTTGCCGTTTGCAAGCCAGGGGCGGGCAGGTTCTAATAGAAAAGGGCAGGCAATGGGAGTGGATCGATGCTGCTGCGGAAAATGCGTGTTTTTCGAAAACTGGGCGGTGCTGTGTTGTTGATGTGGCCGCTGGTTTATCCGGCGATGGCATCGGATACGTCGGCGGCGCGGGATGCGCAGGTCGCGGAAGATACGCTAACCGTCGATCTGGGGTTTGAATTTTACTTCGGCGGGCTGCATGTATTGTCCCTTGCGGCAGAGGGGGCCGTGGGGCCGACGCGTTACCAACTTGAATCCGAATTGCGGACGCGCGGTCTGACCAACTTGTTGTTTCGTTCGGTGATCCGCAGCCACAGCAGCGGCAGCTTTGCTGCTAAGGCTGCTGAAATTGCTGCGACAGATATTCTCAGGCCCGTGCCGCAGACTTTCGAAACCGCCAGCGATGGCCGGTGGGGCGCGCGCAGGGTCACGATCGCATATGCCGATGGCGATCCGCAGCAGGTCGCCGCCGAACCGCCCTACAACCAGGATAATCGTGCGCCTGTGGGCGACGCATTGCGGCGCGATACGGTGGACCCACAAACCGCGGCGCTTTTATCCATTGCCACCGGAGCGGGCGAACGAAGCTGCGGCGGTTCAGTGCCGGTATTTGACGGGCGGCGGCGCTACAACCTCAATTTCACCTATCTGGGTACTGATGAGTTGCATGCCGACAAGCAAGGCTTTTACACAGGCCCGGCAATGCGCTGCCGGCTGGTCTACGAGCGGATAGCGGGTTTCGACGAAGCCTATGCCCGCGAGCATGGCGATGGCCGGGAGCATGAAGTCACAATCTGGATTGCCGCATTTGCCGATGGGCGGCTGCATCTGCCTGTCCGGATGATGGCCGATACCCGTTTCGGCAAGGCGCTTGGCCATCTGCGCTTTATCGATATCGACGCGTCCGACAAGCCGGTGCGCGCGGCCGGGCTTGATGCAAATGGTTGATTGCACAGCCTGGCTTCTGTACGCAGTCCTGCCGGTTCGCGGCAGCATGATTGTCTCAAAAAGGTCGATGCAATGAAGTTAGGGGTAATTGGCGGCAGTGGCGTCTATGACATAGACGGGCTTGAAAACCCGGTGTGGGAGCATGTGGAAACCCCCTGGGGCGACCCGTCCGATGCGATGTTGAGCGGCCGTTTGAACGGCACCGATATGGTGTTCCTGCCGCGCCATGGCCGCGGCCATTATCATGCGCCGGGCAGTATCAATTATCGCGCCAATATCGATGCGCTGAAGCGGCTCGGCGTGACCGATATTCTGTCGATTTCCGCTTGCGGCTCGTTTCGCGAGGCACTGGCGCCAGGGACTTTCGTGATCGTTGATCAGTTCATAGATCGCACTTTCGCGCGGGAAAAGAGCTTTTTCGGCGAAGGGCTTGTCGCGCATCTGTCGATGGCGGATCCGGTTTGCGGCCGGCTTGGGGATCTGCTCGACAGTGCGATTGCCGAGCTTGGGGTGCCGCATCGCCGGGGCGGGACCTATCTGGCGATGGAGGGGCCGCAATTTTCAACCCGTGCGGAGTCGGAGCTTTATCGCAGCTGGGGGTGCGATGTGATCGGGATGACCAACATGCCCGAGGCCAAGCTTGCGCGGGAGGCGGAAATCTGCTTTGCCACGGTTGCCATGGTGACGGACTATGATTGCTGGCATGAACATCATGAGGCGGTTGATGTGAGTGCCGTGCTTGAAGTCCTGACCCGCAATGCCGCGCATGGCCGCGCCCTTGCCGCACGGATGGCCGAAAAGATCGCGCCACGCCCGGCGGTCTGCCCGCATGGCTGCGATCGCGGGCTTGATACCGCGCTCATCACCGCGCCGGAAAAACGCGATCCGGCGCTTGTTGCAAAGCTTGACGCGGTGGCGGGGCGCGTGCTCGGCAATCAGCCGCACCAGGATCGCGCTCGGTAAGGGAGTACAAGATGCTTGAAAGCTATATCCGGTCGATCCCAGACTATCCGAAAAAGGGGATCATGTTCCGCGACATCACCACATTATTGTCGGATGCGCGGGGTTTTCGGTGTGCGGTGGACGGGCTTGTGCAGTTTCATGCGGGCGTCCGGATCGATCAGGTCGCAGGGATCGAGGCGCGCGGTTTCGTGCTTGGCGGGGCGGTGGCGCATCAGCTGTCTTGTGGTTTCGTGCCGGTGCGCAAGCCCGGCAAACTGCCCGCGGCGGTCATCCATCAGGACTATGACCTCGAATATGGCACTGACCGGCTGGAGCTGCATGAAGATGCCATCGTCGAAGGGAACAAGGTGCTGCTTGTCGATGATCTCATCGCCACCGGCGGCACGGCGGAAGCCGCGATACGGCTGATCGAACGGCTGGGCGGCGAGGTTGTGGCCTGCAGCTTCGTGATCGATCTGCCTGATCTGGGTGGTCGCGCCCGACTGGAGGCGCTGGGCAAGGAAGTGCTGACGCTCGTGTCGTTCGAGGGCGAATGAAGATCGACGGTAAAAGCTGGCGTCCCATCTGGGTCGAACCGGATGGCTGGGCGGTCGGGATTATCGATCAGACCCGTTTGCCGCATGCTTTCGAGACCTTGCGGATCGAGGATCTTGATGGCGCCGCCCGTGCAATCCTGGATATGCAGGTGCGCGGGGCGCCGTTGATCGGGGCGATGGCGGCTTACGGGGTTTGTCTTGCCCTGCGCGCGAACCCGTCCACGGCGTCGCTCGATGCGGCCTGCGCGCGGTTGCTCGCGACCCGGCCGACCGCGGTTAATCTGCGCTGGGCGCTGGCTCAGATGCGCGAGGCAATTAGCCGCCAGGCCGCAGGCACCGGTGCCGAAGAATTGGTGCGTGCGGCCTATGCGCGCGCCGGCGAAATTTGCGCGGCCGATGTTGCGGTCTGCCGCGCGATCGGCACGCATGGCCTTGCGCTGATCCGCGAGGTGGCGGCGCAGAAAGATGGCGCACCGGTGCAGATACTCACCCATTGCAATGCAGGCTGGCTTGCCACCGTGGATTGGGGGACCGCGCTTGCCCCGATCTATATGGCGCATGATGCGGGGATTGCGGTGCATGTCTGGGTCGATGAGACCAGACCACGCAATCAGGGAGCCGCCCTGACCGCCTGGGAGCTTGGCAAGCATGGCGTGCCCCATACGGTGATTGTCGACAATGCAGGCGGGCATCTGATGCAGCGCGGCGCGGTCGATCTTTGTATTGTTGGTACAGACCGGACGACGGCAAGCGGTGATGTCTGCAACAAGATCGGGACCTATCTCAAGGCGCTTGCCGCGCATGACAATGGGGTCCCCTTCTATGTCGCGCTGCCTTCAACCACCATCGACTGGACGATTTCCGACGGGCTCGCCGACATTCCAATCGAGGAGCGTTCAGGCGATGAGGTCACAACCCTGACCGGCCGTGACCCCTCCGGCGCGCTGACGGCGGTTATGATCGCCGCCCCCGGCAGCAAGGCGGCCAACCCGGCCTTCGATGTCACGCCGGCGCGGCTTGTCACGGGGTTGATTACCGAACGCGGGGTTTGCCCGGCAACCGCTTCGGGGCTTGCTGGGCTGTTCCCCGAGCTGGCCGGCGGCCGAGGGATGCATGGATAGGCGTGATGAACAGAGCCTGCGGACAGCGCTTGTCGATACGGCTTGCGCCATGGCTGATAGTGGGCTGAGCCCGGGGAAGTCGGGCAACGTCTCGGCCCGGTGCGGCGATGGCATGCTGATCACCCCGACAGGGGTTCCCTATGCGGATCTCTGCCCTGCGGACATCGTGTTTGTTGATGCGGCGGGACGGGTGGCCGAGGATGCGCTGCGCCCCTCAAGCGAATGGCAGTTTCATCTGGCAATTTATGCCGCCCGGTCTGAGGTCGGGGCGATTGTCCATTGTCACTCGCGGCATGCGACAGCGCTTGCCTGCGCAAGGCGCGAAATCCCGGCCTTCCATTACATGGTTGCGGTGGCAGGGGGGGACTGCATTCGCTGCGCCCCTTATGCCACTTTCGGGACCGAGGCGCTCGGTGCCTACGCGGTGGCAGCCTTGCGGGCGCGGCAGGCCTGCCTGCTTGCCAATCACGGCCAGATCGCACTTGGCCCGACGCCTGCGAAAGCGCTGGCGATGGCGGCGGAAGTTGAAACCCTTGCCACCCAGTACTGCGCCGCGCTTGCGATTGGCGGGCCGGTGCTGCTCGACGCGGATGAGATGGCGCGGGTGATTGCGAAATTCCGCGATTACGGGCAGCAACGCGGGTGATCGGTTCGCCAAAACATGCTAAACGGCCCGCATGATTGCGAATTTGGAACTTCTTGCGGGCTATCCGGTTCTTGGCCTTGATCTCATTCTGAATGGCTTGCTGATCGGTGCGGTGTTCGCGCTGGCGGCCTATGGCATGGCGCTCGTCTGGGGTGTCATGAACATCATCAATATCGTTCAGGGCGAGCTTGTGATCCTTGGCGGCTATATCGCATGGCTTGCCGTTGGTGCTGGTGTGCCGCCGCTTGTTTGCGTGCCGCTTGCCGCTGCGGCCCTTGGGCTGCTTGGCTGGGGGCTGTACGGCACGGTCATCCGCCGGATCATCGAACGCGATCTGTTTATTTCAATTCTTGCCACCTTCGGGATGAGCATTCTGCTGCAACAGTTGATGAATCAGGTGTTTGGCGCGGATGTGCGTACAGTCGATTCCGGGTTTGGTACCCTGTCCTTGTTTGGCGGCATGGTCACTGTGGCGCAGGTCAAGCTTTTTGCTTTCGGGCTGGCATTGGCGACCGGGGCGGGGCTGTGGCTGTTTCTTTCCCGCGCCCGGCTGGGGCAGGCGATCCGTGCCACGGCGCAAAACCCGCGCGCGGCGCGGGTGCTGGGCATCGATACGGACCGTACCTATGCCGCAACCTATGCGCTGAACGCCGCGCTGTGCGGGGCGGCGGGCAGCCTTGTCGTCATGGCCTGGACAATCCATCCCTATATCGGCCTGCAATATACGGTGCGTGCCTTCATGATTGTTATCGTGGCGGGGCTCGGTAACGTCGCCGGTGTGATCTTCTCCGGATTGGGGCTCGGGGCGCTTGAAAACCTGGCGGGTTTCGTGCTGGGAGCGGAGTTTCAGGTCGCTTTCGTCTTTTTGCTGATGGTGCTTGTTCTTGTCGTGCGTAATCTGATCCTGTCGCGACGGCGGAGTTATCTCAGATGAGCGGTCGGCGTGACTGGTGGCTGATGGCGGCGCTGCTGGGTCTGGGGATTGCCGCGCCGCTGTTGTTTCCTGCGCTCGTCGCGCAGTTTGCCTTTCTGTGGCTGATGGTCGTCTTTGCGCTGAGCTGGGATGTGATGGGCGGCCAGATGGGATATAATTCCTTCGGCAATATCCTGTTCTTCGGGCTTGGCTGTTATACGACCGCTGTCGTGCAGCGCGATCTTGGCCTTGATTATTTCGCGGGGCTTGCCGTGGGGCTCGGTCTGTCGGCGCTTGTCGGCGTTGCCGCGGCGCTTTTTGTCGGGCGCGCCATTCTGGGGCTACGCGGGCATTATTTCGCGATCGGCACGCTTGGGCTTGGCATCGCAGCGGCCGAGATTGCCGGCGGCTGGTATTATATCGGCGCGGGGTCTGGCATGGTGACGCCGGTTTTTCCCGGCGATGTCGACACTCGTAACCTGTTTTTCTATGCGCTGCTTTTTGCACTTGCGGGTGTGTGTTTTGTTTTCCTGCGTGCGCTTTACCAGTGCCGCTTTGGCATGGCGATCAATGCGATCCGCGACAATGAGGACAAGGCCGAGGCGATGGGCCTGCACACCCTGCGCTACAAGATCACCGCCTGGTGTGTCGCGGCCTTCTTTCTGGCGCTTGCGGGGGGGCTTGCCGGCAATATGATCGGTTTCATCGATCCGCGCGATGTTGCCTTCGCGGGGGCGACATACGGGGTCTGGATGGTGCTGATGGCGGTGCTCGGTGGCAAGGGAACCTTGTGGGGCCCGGTGATTGGCGCTGCGATTTTTCATCTGGTGCAGGAATTATTCTGGACCTATCTGCTGGGCTGGCAGCGGGTCGCGCTTGGCGCGCTTATCGTCCTGATCGTTGTTTTCTATCCGCAGGGGATCATGGGGTGGCTGCGTGAGCGGCGTGCCGGTCGGCCTGCGCGGGAGGGGGAGGCCGAGGCATGACCGTCCCGATCCTGTCGGTCGAGAATGTCAGCAAACGTTTTGGCGGCGTCGTGGCAAATGATGCGGTTAGCCTGGCTGTGCCCGAGGGGGCGATTGTCGGATTGATCGGGCCGAACGGGTCAGGGAAATCCACCCTTTTCGGGTCGATTGTCGGATTTCATCCGGTCGATGGCGGCTCTGTCCGGTTTCGCGGGGAGGAGATTAGCCGTTACCGCGTGCCGAAAATCGCGCGCATGGGCCTGGTGCGGACTTTCCAGCAGACGCATATCTACGGGCAGATGAGCTGTCTGGCGAATATGCTGATTTCCGTGCCGCAGCGGCATGAGCGGTTCCTTGCGACCTTCCGCCGCCCGCGAGGGGAGGAGCGTGATCGCGCCGAATCCCTGCTCGCCTCGGTCGGGCTTTGGGAAAAGCGCGCGCTTATGGCAGGAGAGTTGAGTTTCGGGCAGCAGAAGCTGCTTGAATTTGCGATGGCCTTGATGTGCGAGCCGAAACTTCTGCTGCTTGATGAACCGACGGCGGGGATCAATCCGACACTGATCAACGGGTTGGTCGCGCAGCTGCGCCGCGCCAATGCCGAACTCGGTATCACCCTGCTTGTGATCGAGCATAATATGCGGGTGATCATGAATTTGGCCGATCATCTTTACTGTATGGCGCATGGGCGGATTCTGGCGCAAGGCAGCGCGGAGGAGATCCGCACCGATCAGCGGGTGATCGACGCCTATCTGGGGGCGCAATGACGAGCGGCGCGCGTGGATATGGCGAGGGCGGGGTGGATGCGATCCTGTCCGCCGAGACGGTTGCCGCGGAAGCGCAGTCGCTTGCGGCCGGGGGCATCAGCAGCGAGGCGGTGCTTGCCCTGGCCGGGGCAGAGCCGCTTCTCACCGTCAAAGGGCTGCATGCGGGCTATGGCAAGATGGAAATCCTGCACGGGGTTGATCTTGCGGTTGGCGCGGGGGCGGGGCTTTGTCTGGTTGGGCCAAACGGGGCGGGCAAATCCACCTTGCTGCATGCGATTTTCGGCTTTGCGGATATTTTTTCCGGGCACATCGAGATTGACGGGCGCGAGGTCACCGCGCTGAAGCCCGATGAAAAGCTGCGCGATGCCGGAATTGCCTACATTCTGCAGGATAATTCCGTCTTTCCCGATATGACGGTTGAGGAAAACCTGCTGATGGGGGGCTATCTGTTGTCTGACCGCCGCGCCGCGCGGCAGGCGGCGGAGCGTATTTTCGACAAATATGACCGGTTGGCCGCGCGGCGCAGGCAACGGGCCGGCGCGTTGTCGGGTGGTGAGCGGCGGTTGCTGGAAATCAGCCGGGCGCTGATCATGGAGCCGCGCATCCTGCTTGTCGACGAACCCTCGATCGGGCTTGAGCCGCGTTTCATCGACATGGTGTTCGAAATTCTTGAGGATCTGCGGCGGAATGAGCAGAAGACCATCCTGATGGTCGAGCAGAATGCAAAACGCGGGCTGGAATTCGCCGATATCGGCTATGTCCTTGTTTCCGGCCGCCTTGCCATGGCGGCACCTGGTGCTGATCTATTGGATGACCCGGCTGTCGGGCGGCTTTTCCTTGGCGGCTAGATGCAGGGGCGGGCGCGGGATTGGCAATCCCGCCTTGAGAATCTTTCAAACAGGCGTAAGACTGGTGTGATGAAGACAGCATTGATTACCCATGAAGCCTGCCTGCGGCATGTCTTGCAGGAGCGGCACCCCGAAAGCGTCGCGCGGTTGCGGACGGTGCTGGGCGTGCTGGAGGCGGAGGAATTCGCCCTGCTGATCCGCGAGCAGGCCCCGGCCGCGACCCTTGAGCAGCTTGCCGGTGTGCATCCCCATACTTTCGTGCATGAAATCCTCGATATGGTGCCTGATAGCGGTTTTGCCTTCATCGATGGTGATACGCCGATTTGCCCTGACAGTGGCGAAGCGGCGTTGCGCGCGGCGGGGGCTGTTGTGCGCGGCGTCGATATGGTGATGGCGGGCGAGGCGCAGAATGTTTTCTGCGCCATCCGGCCGCCGGGGCATCATGCTGAAAGCCGTCGCGCCATGGGGTTTTGTCTCTTCAATAATGTGGCGGTGGGGGCCGAATGGGCCCGCGAGCATTGGGGGCTCAAGCGGGTTGCCGTGATCGATTTCGATGTGCATCACGGCAATGGCACGCAGGAGATTTTTGCGCGCGATGCGGGGCTTTTCTACGGCTCGACCCATCAGGATAATTTCTATCCGGGCACAGGCTCGGTGCGTGAAACAGGGGTCGCGGGGAATATCGTGAATGCGCCATTACCCGCGGGCGCGGACGGCGCGCTGTTTCAGGAGGCGATGTCGGAACGGGTTTTGCCCGCGCTTGACACATTCCAGCCGGAATTGATCTTTATCTCAGCCGGGTTCGATGCGCATGCAGGAGATCCGCTCGCAGGGCTCTGTCTGCGTGAGGAAGATTTCGTCTGGGCGACGCGCCAGATCATGGAAATCGCCCATGATCATTGCAATGACAGGGTGGTATCGACTTTGGAAGGCGGTTATGACTTGCACGCGCTGGGCGCATCGGTACGCGCCCATGTGCGGACGCTGATGGGCGTCTAGGCCAAACCAAAGGCACAGGCTGGGACAGAACGCATGGCGGCAGAAAAGAAAACGGCGATCCCGAAGGATATTGCAGCACTGAGCTTCGAGCAGGCCCTGGCGGAGCTTGAGGCGATTGTGGCGCGGCTGGAAGGCGGGCAGGTGGATCTTGAGGAATCGATCGGGATTTATGAACGCGGCGCCTTTCTGAAGGCGCATTGCGAGGCAAAATTGCAGGCGGCGCAGGCAAAGGTCGACCGGATCGTCGTCGGCGCCGATGGGGGCCTGAAAACCGAACCCGCCGAAATCGGGTAAGATGCAGGCGTTTCAGGATGCACTGGACGAGACCGCGCTGGCGGTTGAAGCCTTGCTGACGGAGCTGTTGCCCCTGTCGCGTGACCCGGAATCGCGCCTGTTCGAGGCGATCCGTTATTCCGCGCTTGATGGCGGCAAGCGTATGCGCCCGTTTCTTGTGACTGCCAGTGCCGCCTTGTTCGGGGTCAGCCGCGACAGCGCGCTGCGGGTGGCGGCAGCGGTCGAATGCGTACATTGCTATTCGCTCGTGCATGATGATCTGCCCTGCATGGATGACGATGATATGCGGCGCGGCCGGCTGGCGACCCATAAGGCTTATGACGAGGCAACGGCGGTGCTTGCGGGTGATGCGCTGCTGACCCAGGCGTTCGAGATCCTTGCCGATCCGCGTACCCATGAAGATGCGCGCATCTGCTGCGCACTGGTCGGTGATCTGGCCCGCGCTGCGGGGGCGCATGGTATGGTGGGCGGGCAGATGATCGATCTTGAGGCCGCGCGGCGCAGCCTTGATATCGGGGCGATCACCCGGATGCAGCAGCTCAAGACCGGCGCGCTGATCGCCTTTTCCTGCGAAGCGGGGGCGGTGCTTGGCCGTGCCTCCAAACAGCAGCGTCAGGCGCTGCATGCCTATGCCCATGATCTGGGGCTTGCCTTCCAGATCGCTGACGATCTGCTCGATGTGGAAGGTACGTCGGAAGAGCTTGGCAAACGGGTCGGCAAGGATGATGCGGCCGGTAAAGCGACCTTTGTCGGTGTGATGGGTGTCGCACGGGCGCGGGCGCAGGCGGAAATGCTTAGCCAACAGGCGGTTAAGCATCTAGATTTGTTTGACGAGAAGGCGGTTCCTTTGCGCCAGGCGGCAGAATTCGCCGTCACGCGGCGTGGATGACCGATAGCCGAATGGGAAATAGTGTGAGCAAGACACCGTTACTGGACCGTGTGGCCTATCCGCAGGATCTGAAGCCCCTGTCGCGCACCGAACTCAGGCAGCTTGCCGACGAATTGCGGACCGAAACGATCGATGCGGTATCGCAGACCGGCGGGCATCTGGGCGCGGGGCTTGGTGTGGTCGAGTTGACGGTAGCGTTGCATCATGTGTTCGAGACGCCCGATGACCGGCTGATCTGGGATGTCGGGCATCAGGCCTATCCCCATAAAATTCTGACCGGCCGGCGCGATCGGATCCGCAGCTTGCGGCAGGGCGGCGGCTTGTCGGGTTTTACCAAACGGGCGGAAAGCCCCTATGACCCGTTTGGCACCGCGCATGCCTCTACCTCTATCTCAGCCGCCCTCGGGATGGCGAAGGCGCGCGATCTCAGCGGTGGCGATAATAACGTCATTGCGGTGATCGGCGATGGCGCGATGAGCGCGGGCATGGCTTATGAGGCGATGAACAATGCCGGCTCCACCGACAGCCGGCTCATCGTCATTCTCAACGACAATGATATGTCGATCGCGCCGCCAGTCGGGGCGATGAGCGCCTATCTCGCGCGGCGTTTGTCGGGACCGACCTATATGTCGTTCCGGCAGACCGCAAAAGACATTGCGCACAGGATCTCGGGCCGGCTGGAACGGACCGCGCGCAAGGCGGAGGAATTCACCCGCGGCATGGCAACCGGCGGCACCCTGTTTGAGGAGATGGGCTTTTACTATGTCGGGCCGATTGACGGGCATAATCTCGACCATCTGATCCCGGTTCTTGAAAATGTGCGCGACGCAAAGCGCGGGCCGATTCTCGTTCACATCGTTACCCAGAAGGGCAAGGGCTATGCCCCGGCGGAAGAGGCGGCGGACAAATATCATGGTGTTGCCAAGTTCGATGTGGTCACCGGCGCCCAGAAAAAGCCTGTCGCCAACGCGCCGCAATATACCAAGGTCTTTGCGCAGAGCCTGGTGAAGGAGGCCGAAAAGGATGATCGGATCGTCGCGGTGACCGCCGCGATGCCGTCGGGTACCGGGCTTGATGTCTTTGGCAAGGCGTTCCCGGAACGCTGCTTTGATGTCGGGATTGCCGAGCAGCATGCCGTGACCTTCGCGGCCGGGCTTGCGACGGAGGGGTACAAGCCGTTCGCGGCGATTTATTCCACCTTCCTGCAGCGTGGCTATGATCAGGTTGTGCATGATGTGGCGATCCAGAAGCTGCCGGTCCGGTTTGCGATTGACCGTGCGGGGCTTGTGGGCGCTGACGGGCCGACTCATGCGGGTTCTTTCGACGTCGCATATCTCACCAATTTACCCGGCTTTGTCGTGATGGCGGCGGCTGACGAGGTGGAGCTTGTGCATATGGTCGCAACGGCGGCGGCAATCGATGACCGGCCAAGCGCCTTCCGTTATCCGCGCGGTGAGGGGATAGGGCTTGATCTGCCCGAGGCAGGGATGCCGCTTGAAATCGGTCGCGGACGGATTGTTGCGGAAGGGTCGAAAATCGCATTGCTGAGTTTTGGCGCGCGCTTGCAGGAAGCGCGGATCGCGGCAGGGGAGCTTGAGGCGCTTGGCCTGCCAACAACGATCGCCGATGCGCGGTTCGCCAAGCCGCTCGATCATGACCTTATCAAAAGGCTGGTGCGTGAGCATGAGGTTCTGATCACGATCGAGGAAGGGGCGACCGGTGGTTTCGGTGCCCATGTGCTGCATTATCTTGCCGGCGAAGGCCTGCTCGATGAGGGGTTGAAGATCCGCACATTGTGCCTGCCCGATTATTTCATCGATCAGGACAGCCCTGCCAGGATGTATGCCGAGGCCGGGCTTGACGCGCCGCATATCGTGGCAACGGCACTTGCCGCGCTCGGTGCGGGCGGTCAGGCAGCGACGATGCGCCGCGCCTGAGTTTGCGACGCGCGAATATCGCGCCGGGCCGTGACCGGGGCTACTCCCATGAGCGAAACTGACGAACAGGGTGTGCGGCTTACTGTTGCCGCACTCGGCCATCGGGGTGAGGGGGTCGTGACCCATGGTGGCGTGCAGCATTATCTTGCCTACACCGCGCCGGGCGATGAAGTGCAGATCGACTTTGCCGCGGGAAAGCCCAAAAACTGGACCTTAACAGTTGCTGGTCCTGACCGGGTGACGCCCCCTTGTCGCCATTTCAGTACCTGTGGCGGCTGTGCGTTGCAGCATCTGTCCGATCGCTTCGTTGCCGGTTGGAAGGCGGAGCAGATTGCGCGCGCATTGCGCCACCGTGGGATCGGGGAGGTTGATATCCGCCCAATCGTGACCGTGCCTGCGGCGTCCCGGCGGCGGGTTAGCTTCACGGCACGCATGATTGCCGGGCAGGTGACGCTCGGTTTTCAGGCGGCGCGGTCGCACCGGCTTGTGGCGGTAGAGCGGTGCGAAATTCTGAGCGCCGACATCGCCGCAGCCCTGCCCGGTTTGCGACAGCTTGCGGGTCTGCTGTTGTCAGAAGGCGGGCGTAAGAAGAAAAGCGATGTGCGGATTTCCGTCAATGATACCGATACCGGCCTCGACATTCTGCTGCTTGCGGACGGGATCGATGAATTTGCGATCCTGCCGCCCCTTACGGAGCGGGCGGCGGCGTTACCAAAGCTTGCGCGGCTCAGCCTGAATGACACGCTGGTCATGTGTCCGCACCCGCCGGTGATGCGGTTTGGCGCGGTGTCGGTTACGCCGCCTCCCGGCGCCTTCCTGCAGGCAAGCGGGGCGGGCGAGACTGCGTTGCGCGGGCTTGTTCTGGAAGCGTTGGGGTCGGCGCGCCGCATTGCAGACTTGTTTGCAGGTTGCGGTACTTTCTCGTTTCCCGCGGCAGCGGGGGCGCAGCTTGTTGCGGTGGAAGGCGATGCAGCGATGGTAAGCGCGCTCGATCATGCGGCACGTCATGCGCGCGGAATCAGGAAATTCAAGGCGGTGCGTCGCGATCTGTTCCGCAGTCCCTTGAGTGCGGATGAGTTGAAACCGTTCGAGGCGGTGATTTTCGATCCGCCGCGCGCGGGCGGGGTGGCGCAGGTATCCCAAATTGCGGCCTCGGCCGTGCGGCGGGTGGCGGCGGTATCCTGTGCGCCCGCGACATTTGCCCGCGACGCGCGCATTCTTATCGATGGTGGTTTCCGGCTCAACTGGGTTGCGCCGGTCGATCAGTTCCGCTGGTCGTCACATATCGAACTGGCGGCGGAATTCGCCCGGCCGGACTGATCGTCCCGAAGCGCGAAATGCACGCATTCGGCTTCTAACCGGCGGCGGCACCTGCTAGCATTCCTGAAAATGATAACAATGATCGCTGTGACCGACGTTCCATGCGGGCATTCGGCAGGCAGCGCGGCAGGAGGGATGTTCGATGCGTAATTCAGTCAATCGACAGGTGCGAATGGCGGCGCGGCCTGTGGGTGCGCCAAAGGATAGCGACTTTCGGCTGGTCGAATCCGAGATGCCGGTGCCCGGCGCGGATGAGATGCTGGTACGGGTGATTTATCTGTCGCTCGATCCTTATTTTCGGGGACGTATGAATGACGGGCCTTCCTATGCCGCACCGATGCAGATCGATGATGTCATGATCGGGCGGACCGTTTCCCAGGTTGTGGAATCAAATCTCGACGGGTTTGCGCCGGGCGACTTCGTCTTCTGCGACCCGGTCGGCTGGCAGGAATATGGCATTGTGCGCGGCGATGCGCTGGGGCTGCGCAAGCTCGACCCTGCGATTGCGCCGATTTCAACGGCACTTGGTGTGCTCGGCATGCCAGGCTTTACTGCCTGGTACGGGCTGCTTGAGCTCGGCAAACCCAAGCCCGGAGAAACGGTCGTCGTGTCAGCGGCGGCCGGGGCTGTTGGCTCACTGGTCGGCCAGATTGCCAAGATCAAGGGCGCGCGCGCGGTCGGGATCGCCGGTGCGCAGGAAAAATGCGATTTTGTCGTGCGCGAGCTTGGTTTTGATGCCTGTGTCAGTCACCATTCCGATACATTGCTTGCCGATCTCAAGGCGGAATGCCCCAAGGGGATCGACGTTTATTTCGAGAATGTCGGCGGCAAGGTATTTGATGCGGTGTTCCCGCAGATGACTTTATTTTCGCGGCTCGTGCTTTGCGGGCAGATCTCGCAGTACAATGCGACATCGCGGCCCGAAGGGCCGGGCGCGTCCCTCATCATGGGGCTGATCGGGCGGCGGATGACCGCAAGCGGTTTCGTGATCGGCGATCACCGCGACCGGTTCGATGAATTTCAGAATGAGGTTGCGGGCTGGATCCGCGCGGGCCAAGTGCGTTTTCGTGAAGATATCGCGGACGGGCTTGAAAATGCGGTTGGCGCGTTTCAGGGGCTGCTTGAGGGGCGTAATTTCGGCAAGCAGCTGGTGCAGATCGGTGACGACCCGACCCGCTGAATAAGCAAATCCGCCACAAGCCAGGAGGGTTCAAATGACAGAGGCCGAACGCGCGGAAATCGAGCGCGCCTGCGAAAAACTGAGCATAGCCTATGCCCGCCATGTTGATTTTCGCGACTATCAGGCGCTCGCCGATCTGTTCACGCAGGACGGGGTGCTGGAACTGTTCGGGCAGGAAATTCGCGGTCGCGACGCGGTGCTTGCTGCACTGTCCGCGCGGCCTGAAAATCGCAAGAGCCTGCATATTTTTACCAATATCTCCACCGATGTGATCGATGCGGATCATGCGCGCGGTCTGACCTATCTGACTTTATTGCGCGCCGATCATGACGGGGACGGGCCTGCGCCGCTCGACGGTCCGTTGATGGGCGGTTACTACGAGGATGAATTCATCCGTACACAGGCAGGTTGGCGGATCGCGCGGCGAAAGACGACGATCCTGTTTGCCCGTAAAGAGTGAGCTTTCACGGAGAGAAAGAGTAAAGAAAGAACCATGTATCAGGGAAAAGTCGTCACGAACGCGATGGAGCAGGTTGTCTACGGAATCGCGGCGGCGGAAGCCGTGAATGCGGAGGCCGAGCGGCTTGATGCACAACGCGTTTTTCTGATGGTGAGTGCCGCGCTTGATCAGCAGACAGATGAAATTGCGCGCATTCGCGACCGTCTGGGTCCGCGTTTCGCGGGGCAGTATTCGGGCATGCCGCCCCATACGCCGCGCGAGGCAGTAATCGAGGTGGCGCGGCGCGCGCGTGCCGTGGCGGCAGATTTGCTTGTTACGATTGGCGGCGGCTCCCTGACCGATGGGGGCAAGGTTGTGCAAATCTGTCTTGCCAATGATATCGATACGGTTGAAGGGCTTGATCCCTACCGTCTCGGAACACGCGGCGGGCCCAAGATCAAAGCGCCCGAAGTGCGGCAGATTTCCGTGCCGACGACCCTGTCGGGGGGCGAGTTTAATGCGCTTGGCGGCTGCACCGATACAGCCCGGGGAATGAAGGAAGGTTATACGCATCCGTTATGCGTGCCGCGTGCGGTGCTGCTCGACCCGGCATTGAGTGTCCATACGCCTGAGTGGCTGTGGCTGTCGACCGGCATTCGCGCGGTTGATCATTGTGTCGAAACGCTGTGTTCGCTCGCCTCAAACCCTTATGCGGACGGGATCGCGCGCAGCGCGTTGGCCCTGCTTGCGCAAGGGTTGCGCGGTGTGAAGGTGGATCCTGGTGATCTTGATGCGCGGCAGAATTGTCAGATCGGCGTGTGGCAGGCGATGATCCCGCTTTCGACCGGGGTGCCGATGGGGGCAAGCCACGCTATCGGGCATGTGCTGGGTGGTGCATGTAATGTGCCGCATGGCTATACCTCCTGCGTGATGCTGCCCAATGTCATGCGCTGGAACGAACCTGCGAATGCCGAGCGGCAGCGTCAGGTGGCGGCTGCTTTGGGGCGGCCTGATCTGCGGCCTTGCGATGCGGTGCGCGGCCTTATCCGCGATCTGGAACTACCCTGCACCCTGGCGGATGTATCCGTCGGGGCTGCGCAGTTTCAGGAAGTTGCGGAAAAATCCATGCATGATCATTGGATTCATTCAAATCCAAGGCCGATTGCGGGGCCGGACGCAGTGATGGAAATTCTGACTGCCGCCGCTTAGATTTTTCATACTCTCCATAAACGTGTATTTATAAAACACGATACACGTTTAGAGTTTATTTCCTATTCCGTGCAATTTTAGCGACTGTGAACTGGACATCTTCCGCGCCCGCTGCGCGGAATGGAGGACATGCTGATGTTGCTAAAACGCTTATCGGTCTCGAACTGGCCGTTTGGAGTAAAATTCGCGGTGCCGGCGCTGGCATCGCTGATCGTGATCATGTTCGTGATCTGGAGTGCGGCGACCAATCTGACACGCCAGCAGACGTTGATTTCCCAGATTGTTGAGGTGGATTCGCCCCAGATTGCGGAGCTTTCCTCCGTCTTGATGCGGATCGAGAAGGTGAATGGGCAGCTCTATCGTCTTCTGACCATGCAGGCTGCCGGCAATGGTAGCGCGGATGTCGCGGCTCAGGTCGAGGCATTATCCCAGGTTATCGATAATCTTATCGGCGATTTTCAGGCGGCGGCGCGACTTGACGGACAGGGCAGGGTTCCGGAAGCTGAAATCGCCCGGGTGGCCGAAGAGCTTGAGAAATTCAAGGGGGCGATCACATTTATTGCTTCCATGCTGGAAATAGATTTCGCAAGCGCGGTTTCCTTCGCCGAGCCGTTCGAGGCAACCTTCAGCGGCATTGAGACGGAAATCAGCAAAATCAATGGCGATACCCTTGAAATCGCGCGGCAAAGCGGTGCGGAAGCCTCTGCGCGCAGCGCCTTGGCGATCCGCTTTCTGTTGCTTGTGGGGGCCGCCGCGGCACTGATTACGGGGGTCTTGGCCTTCACTGTGGGCCGGTCTACACAAAGTTCGATCCGCAATATTGCCGCTGCGACATTGCAGCTTGCTGAAGGTGAGCAGGATGTCGATGTCGATGGATTGCAGCGTGGGGACGAATTGCAGACGATCGTCACCTCGCTTTCGGTGTTCAAGGAACGCAATGCCAATCTGACATCGCTGCAGGATCTACAGGATGTGCAGCAGCAGGCGGAGAAGGAACAAAGCGAGGCGATGCACGCGCTTGCGGATGATCTGGAAAGCAGCGTGATGGCGGCAACCGAGTCTGTCCTTCAGGCGGTCACCAATCTTGAGGAAAGTGCCCGGGCGATGAACGAGGCCGCCAACTTCACCGCCGGTCAGGCAAACAGCGCCTCAGGGGCGACCGAGGAATCGACCCATAATGTCGATCAGGCAGCCCTGGCGACCGATCAGCTGACATTGTCTATTCAGGAAATCAGCGAGCGCACGTCGGAGGCGGTGAGCCTGACCCGCGAGGCCTCGACGATGGCGCAGGAAAGCACGCTGACCGTCAATGAGTTATCCGACGGGGCAACTAAAATCGGCGAAATTATCGGCCTGATTGCCGATATCGCGCGCAAGACCAATCTGCTTGCCCTCAATGCGACGATCGAGGCCGCGCGGGCGGGGGCCGCGGGCAAGGGCTTTGCCGTCGTCGCCGGGGAGGTGAAGGCGCTCGCTAATCAATCGGCCAGCGCGACCGAGGAAATTTCGCGCCAGATCGACGGGATGCGGCAGGTGACTGACCGGACGGTCACGGTGATCGAGGGGGTCGTCTCCTCCATCGGGCGCATTGATGAAGTTACAAATTCCATCACCGCGGCGGTCGAGGAACAGAGTGTGGCTACCCGCGGTATTGCCGAAAGTGTGCGCAGTGCCGCCGATGGCGCGCGTTCGGCACTTGAGAATATGTCCGGTGTCAACGATTCCGCCGATACAACCGGTCGCACCGCGCATCAGTTGCTTGAGGTGATCAGTAGTGTCGCGGAACAGTCGCAACAGTTGCGCAGTTCCGTGCAACAGGTGGTGCAGACATTGCGCGCCGCCTGACGCAATCTGATGCCGTAGAAACAAAAAGGGCGGGCCCGCAAAGTAAGGCCCGCCCGAATTGTTGCCCCGAATTGTTGCTTTGTCCTTTATAGACTTAACCGACTTTTTGCAGCGGTTTTGCCTGGCTCAGCAGATCGTCGACGACAGGGCCAAGCTCCTTCGGGTCATAGCGGCGGTCGATCTTGTCGGTCCGTCCTGCCCGTTCCCAGCCATTATAGATGCCGAACCGGCCGTTCATCGTCTCGAACACCCGCCCGGACACGTCTTTGGACTCGGCGCTGCCAAGCCAGACGACGAGCGGCGAAATGTTGGCCGGATCCTGCGAGTCAAACTGATCGGCGGCGAGATCGCGTTTCGGCATCAGATTTTCCGTCATCCGGGTCATTGCGCCAGGCGAAATCGCATTGCAGGTGATGTTGAGCCGCGCCAGCTCGCGCGAGGCGACAACGGTCATTGCCGCGATGCCGGCTTTTGCCGCGGCATAGTTGAGCTGCCCCGGATTGCCGTAAAGCCCCGAAATCGAGGTGGTGTTGATGATGCGCGCATCATTGGCGTTGCCGTCCTTGGCATTCTGACGCCAGAAAGAGGCGGCATGGCGCATCGGGCAGAATGTGCCGCGCAGATGCACTTTGATCACCGCGTCCCACTCGTCGATGGTCATGTTGAACATCATCTTGTCGCGCAGGATGCCCGCATTGTTCACCAGCACGTCAAGACCGCCAAATGTGTCGACCGCCTGCTGAATCATGTTGCCGGCGCCATCCCAGTCGGAGACATCGTCACCATTTGCGACTGCTTCGCCGCCCATTGCCTTGATTTCCTCGGCAACTGCCTGTGCGGGGCCCAATTCGCCCCCGTCGCCTGCGACATCGCCGCCCAGATCATTGACGACGACTTTTGCGCCTTCCTTTGCGAACAACAGGCAATGTTCGCGACCAATACCGCGCGCGCCGCCGGTAACGACAACTACACGACCTTCACATAACCCTGCCATATCTTCCTCCCTGACTTGGATATTCTCAATTTGCATACGTCTACTGGCCGTCAACTTCGCGTTCTCTGAGGTCCGCGTCAAGTCAGAGATCGGCCGCCGCGCTTTTGTCTGGCTGGCAGGCGGCGTGGAGGATGCTATAAGACAGATAAGTGGCGCTTGTTGCCGGTGCACGACCGGCAGCAGATGATAGCCACGACAAAGCAACAATTTTCGACGGGGAAGAGCCATGGATTTCGAGCTTACAGCCGAGCAGCAAGCCATTCGGGACAGTATTTTCAAGCTGTGCGAAAAATATGACGATGCCTATTGGCTCGAACATGATCGCTCGGGCGAATTTCCCGAGGATTTTGTCAAGGATATCGCCGATGGCGGCTGGCTCGGGATTGCGATGCCGAGCGAGTATGGCGGTTCGGGCCTTGGCGTGACCGAGGCGGCGATCATGATGCAGGCAGTTGCTGAATCGGGGGCAGGGCAGAGCGGCGCGTCTGCCATCCACATGAATATCTTCGGTCCCAACCCGATCGTGGTGTTCGGCAGCGAGGAGCAGAAAAAGCGGATGCTGCCGCCCCTGATCGCAGGCAAGGAGCGCGCCTGTTTCGGGGTGACCGAGCCGAATTCCGGGCTGAATACCTCCGCCCTGCAGACGCGTGCGGAATGGAACGGCAATCAGTATATGGTCAATGGCCGCAAGCTGTGGACCTCGACCGCGCAGACAGCCAACAAGATCCTGATGATCGTCCGCACCGGCGATCCCGATGCCGGCGGCAAGCCTGCGGACGGGCTCAGCCTGTTTTATACCGATTTCGACCGTGACTATATCGAGGTTCAGGAAATCGAGAAGATGGGGCGCAAATGCGTCGATTCGAATGCGGTGTTCATCGATGATCTGCCTGTTCCACCCGAGGATCTGATCGGGGATGAGGGGAAAGGTTTTAAGTATCTGCTGCACGGTCTCAACCCCGAACGGGTATTGATCGCGGCCGAGGCCGTCGGGCTTGGCCGGGTGGCGCTCAAACGTGCGGTCGAATATGCCAAGGAACGGGAGGTGTTCGGCCGGCCAATCGGCCAGAATCAGGGCATTCAGCACCCGCTCGCCAAATGCTGGATGGATCTTGAGGCTGCAAATCTGATGATGCTGAAGGCGGCGGCACTCTATGATGCAGGCAAGCCGTGTGGGGCGGAGGCCAACACCGCGAAATATCTGGCGTCCGAGGCCGGTTACCGGGCATGCGAACAGGCAATCCTCACCCATGGTGGGATGGGATATGCCAAGGAATATCAGGTCGAACGCTATTTCCGCGAGATCATGATCGCCCGTATCGCACCGGTCAGCCGCGAAATGATTCTAAGCTTTGTGGCCGAGCAGGTGCTGGGGCAGCCCAAATCCTACTGAACGCTCAAACCCTGCTGATTTAACTCTGGCAACCGGCTGCTGCGCCAAATCATTGAACCGCGCGGCAGCTGTCGGGCGGCCGCAATCCTTGTATCGGCAGTCGGGGCTAGTGCGATAAATTAACTAAGATATTTGTATTCAAGCGACTAATTCTAACGTTCTTTCAAAAGGTTGCGGGAATTTTATGTTTGAATTCGGCAAGTGAGTGTGTAGGCTTTCCCCTGACCAAATAACCCAAAGCCCCAGAAGAAGGGAGGCCAGTTGGTCATGGTAGAAACTTTTGCAGCAGGTTTGCCGGCAGACACAAATTCGGCGAACGATTTTGAGCAGATCGATGTCGGGGGGGAGCTATATCAGCTGATGCGGCTGATGCGTCGCTACTGGCATGAAGGGGTGGCGTCGCTTGAATTGACCGGCCCACAGACGATTGTGCTTGCGGGGATAAACACCTTGGGCGACGGCGCCAACCAGACGGAATTGTCGCAATATACCGGTATTCACAAGGCGCCCCTGGCCTGCATTATCGATCAGCTTGAAGATAAAGGATATGTCGAGCGGCGGCTTGATCCGCGCGACAGGCGCGTGCGCAGGATATTTGCAACCGAAAGCGTTCAGGAACTCAGTCCGCGCATGCAGCTTGTGACCGATGGCTTGAATGCCAGCCTGACCAAAGGCGTGCAGCAGGACGACCTGCAGGCGGTCATTCGCTGCATTGCGACGATGCGGGAAAACCTGCTGGTGGCGTTGGGGGAGACCGATTCGCTTTCCGCGCGCGAGGCCGAGTTGATCTAACGCCGGCTTGGCGCAGGACTTTGTGCCAAACCGTTGCGCTGCGGATATATCGGTCATGTGCAGGGGGCGCATGCAGTTCTGGTGAAGGCACTGAACCGCCCTGCGGCTGGTGGCAATCAGTGGGGCCTGTCGGGTTGTGGTTTCCGGGCCGATCCGCCGCTAAATCATGTGCACTAAAATTATCTTGGGCGGTTGAAAGCCACGCTGCGCGCCAGATGGCTTGAAGGGCACACGCGGCATGGCTATAACCGCACGGCTTGGCTGGTTCAGGCAAGCACGCAAATGATCCGGGCACGCGGCAGGGCGTGTCGAACTTATATATACTGGAACGAGTAAATGGCCTTAGAGCGCACATTTTCAATTATCAAGCCCGATGCCACGGCCCGCAATATCACGGGGCAGATTGTGGCGATGCTGGAAGGTGCCGGTTTGCGTGTCGTTGCGCAAAAACGCATCCAGATGACCCGGCAGCAGGCGGAAGAGTTTTATGGGGTGCATAAGGAGCGCCCGTTCTTTGGCGATTTATGCGACTTCATGACGTCAGGCCCTGTCGTCGTTCAGGTTCTGGAGGGCGACAATGCGATCGCGCGCAATCGTGAAGTGATGGGCGCAACCAATCCAGAGGACGCAGCCGAAGGGACGATTCGCAAGGCATTCGCCGAAAACATCGAGCGTAATTCGGTGCACGGTTCCGATGCGCCTGAAACCGCAGCGCAGGAGATTGCCTATTTCTTTTCCGGTTCTGAAATTACCGGATAAGCTTTTTGTTCATCATGAAAAGGCCGCAGCCGTCAGGTTGCGGCCTTTTTTATTTCGGGCAACCTTGTTTGGCGCGGCAAACGGCCTGCGATAGATCGATGGTGATGCCGCTGTCAGGTCGGATTGATCAGCCGGTTATCTTCGGCAAATCCGTCATCTTTGACCCTGGCTTTTTCGCCAGCGACCTGCACCCGCCCCTCGGCGATCAGTTTGAGCGCTTGCGGGTAGCATAAATGCTCGGCCCGCTGGATCCGCGCTTGCAGGCTTTCTTCCGTATCGCTGCTTTTGACCGGTACGGCGGCCTGAACGATGATCGGACCTGAATCCATTTCCGCGCGTACGAAATGTACGGTGCAGCCGGTTATGCGCACGCCCGCCGCCACGGCCTGACCGGCAGCGTGAAGCCCTTTGAAGGATGGCAGGAGGGACGGGTGAATATTGATCAGCCGGTCATGCCACCGATTGACGAATTCTTCGGTCAACAGGCGCATGAAGCCGGCAAGACAAACAAGTTCGATATCGGATGCGCGCAATGCATCGTCCAGCGCGGCGTCGAATGCGCGGCGATCGGCGAATGTCTTGTGATCGATGACCTGCACCGCAATGCCCGCCCGTTCGGCGCGTGCAATGCCGCCCGCGTTGGGGCGATTGGAAATGACCTTTGTGATTTCGGCGGGAAAGTCCGGGGCGGCGCAGGCATCGATCAGGGCCTGGAGGTTTGTGCCCGAACCTGAAATGAGCACCGCAACTTTCAATCGCGCCATAATCCTGCCAAGCCTGTCTTGCCCGTCAATTGTCCTGCAGCGCGCCGCGATAGATGACTTGCGGGGCTGATTTGGTATCTGTCAATCTGCCGATAACGTGCGCTTGTTCGCCCGCCGATTCAAAGGAATTGAGCGTTTCCTCCACCCGATCGGGCGCGGTAACCGCGATCATGCCGATTCCGCAGTTGAAGGTCTTGAGCAATTCAGCATCGGCAATTTGGCCAAGCTGTTTGAGCCAGCTGAAAATCGGCGGTAAATCCCAGGCGGCAAGGTCGATTTCCGCAGCGAGGCCCGAGGGTAAAATGCGCGGCAGATTTTCGGTCAACCCGCCGCCGGTAATGTGGGCAAGCGCCTTCACACCGCCGGATTTTATCGCCGCAAGACAGCTATTGACATAGATGCGGGTCGGGGTCAGCAGGGCTTCGCCAAGCGGCACCGCGGGTGCGAATGGCGCTGCTGCGGTCAGCGCTATTCCGTGTGTCGTCAGAATGTGCCGCACAAGTGAAAACCCGTTCGAGTGGATGCCGCTTGAACCAAGACCGATGAGAATATCACCCGGCGCGATCGTATTTTTTGGCAGGATGTCAGATCGTTCGACCGCCCCTACCGAAAACCCGGCCAGATCATAGTCGCCGGGGGCATACATGCCGGGCATTTCCGCCGTCTCACCACCAACGAGCGCGCAACCGGCTTGCCGGCATCCTTCGGCAATGCCTTGCACGACCTGGGCGGCAATCTCGGGCGCAAGTTTTCCGGTCGCAAAATAATCTAGGAAGAAAAGCGGTTCGGCACCTTGCACGACCAGATCGTTGACGCACATGGCAACAAGATCGATGCCGACTGTGTGATGGATACCAAGCTCGATGGCAAGGCGCAGTTTCGTGCCAACGCCATCGGTGGCGGACACAAGAACCGGGTCCGAAAATCCCGCAGCCTTCAGATCGAACAGGCCGCCGAAACCCCCCAGTGCCGCATCGGCACCGGGCCGCCGGGTTGCCGCTGCCAGCGGCTTGATCATCTCGACCAGCCGCTCCCCGGCATCGATATCGACGCCGGCCTGCTTGTAGGTCATGGCTGTGTTCGGGTTGTCCGGGGCGGTATTTTCGTCGCTCATGGCGCACTCATACCTGCATTCAGGCCATGGTGTCTACGCCCTGATGGGTTTCGCCCGGCGCGTGCGCGCTATGCGTCGTTTTGCTGTACTTTCTTTGCGGCCAGCGTGCGCAATCCGCTGACAAGTTCGGCAGCCGGACCCCGGTCAGGGTCACGCAAATCAAGATTGACCACCGCGCGCAAGGCATCCACATGCGCCTTGATCAGATCGTCCGGCACGCAGCCCTTGTCCATTGTCATTTCCATTGCCTTGCACAGATTATCCGCAATAACGGTGACGATGGGATAACCATAGGTGCTGCCAAGGCCGCGCAGATCATGGGCTGCGCGATGCAATTCCACGACATTCGCGCCCGCATTGCCATCGCGCATGAAACTCCGATGCGCTGTGATCAGACGTTCCAAATCGGCCTTGATCCAGTCGCCCATTTCGCCTTCAAGGCTTTTCATGGCCTGTTCAAGCCTGCCGACTGTTGTATCATTGAGCGGTTTCAGCGGCCCGCCGATGCGTTCCTGAAGGGCGGTGTTTGGCGGGATGACACCGTATTTCTCGTTTGTTTCCATGCAGATACCGAACCTATCGTTATTCGTGTATAAATATATCAATACACGAATAACGATAGGTTAATTTGCTTGCCTGTCGATTTCGTTGGTGTCGTCAGGAAAAGCGCGCTGGTGCGAGGTCGGGGATAAGGGCGGTAAGATCCGCTTCAACAGCTGTCGGCAGCGGGGCATCGGCAAGCAGGTGCGCGGTCATGAAGCCGATCGCGGGGGAGGTTTGGATACCATACCCGCCAAGACCCGCCGCCCAGAAGAAATAGGGCTCATCTGCCGCTTGTGCGCGATGCTACCCGCCAAGACCCGCCGCCCAGAAGAAATAGGGCTCATCTGCCGCACGTCCAATGGCGGGGCGCTCATCGCGGGTGAAGCTGCGCAGCCCTGCCCATCGGCTCGCTAAATGGCTGGGCGCGATACCTGTCGCGGCCTGCATACGTGCAAGCGCGATGGCGATGTCGATCTCTTCTGGCTGTGCGTCGCAGGGGGCAAGCGGCGTTTCATCCGCAGGGGTTAGCAGGATATCACCGCCAAACGGCTTGAAATAGAAACTTTCGTCGGCATCGCGCACAAGCGGCCAATGATCGATTGCACCGCCGGCGGGGGGCGTGAATGTGACTACCGTACGGCGCTTGGGGGTAATGCCGAGCGGCCGGACCCCCGCAAGCCGGGCGATATTGTCGGCCCATGCGCCGGCGGCGTTGATAAGCCATCGTGCCTCGGTGACACGGTCTTTGGCGTGGATGCGCCAGTGTCGGGCGTCTTGCCGTCTGCCCGGGTTACCTTCAGTGGGCCGTTCAATATGTTCAAGCGGTGTTTCTGTGTAAATGTCGGCGCCTTGCGCGCGCGCTGCCCGCAAATAACCCTGATGGATGGCATGAACATCCATATCGGCCGCGCGCGGTTCATACAGGGCACAGTCGACAAGTTCGGGCCGCAGTGGGGGGCAAAGCGCAAGTGCGTCCTGCTGTGAGATGATGGCCAAATCAGGAATGCGCGGGCCGCAGGCGGCAAGCGTCTGCGCGAGCTGTTCCCGCTGCCCCGGCCTTGCAAAGCGCAAATTTCCGCGCCGGGCCAACAAAGCGCCGTCACAGAAACCTGCGGGGGGTGATTCCAGAAACCCGCGCGAGGCGACGGTTAGTAGATGCGCCGCTTGCCCGCCATAGCTTTCCACGAATGTGGCGGTCGATCGGCCGGTGGCATGATAGCCGGGCTGTGCCTCCTTCTCCAGGATGGCGACCCGGCCATGGGGGGCGAGGCGATAAGCGATCGCGGCCCCGACGATGCCTGCCCCGACGATAAGAAAATCATAACGTGCCATGCCTGACTATGTAGAGCAGGCGCACACGCGGCTCAATCGCCTGGGCTTTCATTCGGTTTTTCAGGGCTTGGTATTGCGTCTTCGCCTGTCAGGCTTTGCCCCGCGAACAGACGGAAAAGGCTTGGCACGATCAGCACCACAAAAACGATCCGCAGCATATGCATGAGCGAGATGAAGGCGGTCTGCGAACCGATGACAAGTGCGATCAGGCTCATCTCCGCAAGTCCGCCCGGCGCCAGGGCAAGCAATAGTGCTTCGCTCGTCTGGCCTGCGGCGGTCGCAAAATAGATTGCAGTCAGTGCCGCGCCTGTCACAAGCAGAAGGCCCGATCCCGCGCCGGCCAGAATGATCGTGCCGACCCGGCTCAGTGACAGCCCCGAAAAGCGGCAGCCAATTCCTGCCCCCATCACAATCTGCGCGATCGCGACGATCAGCGCAGGCGGGGCGGCATGGGTGAGCCCGGCAATATGCAGGGCGGCACTCAGGATCATCGGACCGACAAGCGCCCCGGCGGGCAGCTTCAGCTTGTCGGCCAGCGGCACGCCCACAACAGCGCATCCTGTCAGCAGCACGATGTCCAGCCATTGCAGCGCCACCCCGTTATCGATCGGGCTTGGCGGCACGTCCCATCCCTGGACATAGCGGAAATAGACCGGAATGGTGCCGACCACGATCAGGATGCGGGTCGTATGAACAAGGCTGATCGCGGCGACATTGCCGCCATAGCTTTCCCCCACAAGCGCCATCTCGCTAAGCCCGCCCGGCGCGCTTGAGAAATAGGCCGTTGTCGGATCGAATTTCGCGATCTTGCGAAAATAGACATAGCATGCGGCGGTGCCGACGCTGACGAAGAGCAGCATGGTAATGACCGCGGGCCACCATTTTTGCGCGTCCGACAGGATCTCCGGGGTAAAGGCACTGCCCAGCATGATCCCCAGAATTGCGATCATCACCCGGCGTAGCGGTTGCGCCATTACCGTCGGCGCACCCGCAAGGCTTGCAACCGTGACGCTCAACATCGCGCCCAGCATCCAGGCAAGCGGTACGCCGAGCCAGGCAAAGACCGCGCCGCCCCCGCCCGCAAGCGCCAGTGTGCCGCAAAGCCGTGGCCAGCTGAATGTGCTGCCGATCTGGGGGGTAGTGCTGCTCACCTGCTCAGCCTGCCCAGCCGCACCGCGGTCTGGCCCGGTGATGCCTGCAATGCCGGCATCAGTAATATGCAATCGGGATAAGGGGTTGTGATCGCGCGATCGCCGTCGCGCGCAATCAATGTCCCGGTCTCGGTCACGGTATGTAGTGCCTTTTTCGGTCCGAGATAGCGGTAATTGTCAGTACGCACGGTAATGGTATCGGTAATGGTCACCACCTGCTGCGGGACCGGCGGGTCTTTCACCGCCCCGAGATGAAACTGTTCTTGCATGGTTTTCTCAAGCTTTTCGGGAATCTTATGCCCAAAAAAGCCGAGCAGGCGCAAGCAGGCACGCAGCGCCACCGCGACAGCACTGTGGCTTTGGTGCTGCCCGCATTCAAGCAGCAGCGCTGTATGATGCGCGTTTGGTCCGCAAAATCGGCCAAAGTCACGCATCCGGCGGCCTGCGGCATGTCCGGGATCGGCGATCAGATAGTCGCCGATGCAAAGCTGTTCGGCAAACTGCCGCGCCCGTGGCATCAGCCCGGTCAGCACAAGCGGCGGCCCCTCAAGTGTCATCGAATGCAGATCGAGCAGGAAGTCGGTCGCCTGCAAAAAAGGCAGCAAGTCCTGACAGCGGCGGGGTTCGCAATCGCCTGCCGGTTGCGCCAGCATATCGTCTGCCCAGAGCCGGTTCATGTCCTGATCGACATAACGGTTGACGCCACCTCTCGCCAGATGCGCGGCATAGGCATCGGGATTTGCCAGTGCCAGGATGATGGTTCCTGTCTGGGGCGTGATCGCGCAGTCAAGCAGGGTCTTGATTGCATGCACACCACAAACTTCATTGCCATGCACGGCGGCGCTGATCATCAGAACAGGACCGGGCGCGGGGCTGTCGAACCGCCAGACATAGGGCGTGCCGCAATTGGTGGGGGGAAAGTCCCCAAGCGCGGGTCCGGTGCCAGCAGCGGCGCGGTCAGCCGCTGAAGAATTTTCAGAGGCCATGGGCATTGCGATCAGTCGGTGAATTGTTCCATCAATATACGTTCATCGAGTTCATGCCCTTCATCAAACAGGATCGGGACAGCAATATCATGCGCGATCTGCACTTCGACATGGTTGACCTCGCGCACCTCCAGCATATCGGCAACGGCGCTGACAGGGCGCTTGTCTTTTTCCAGAATATCGAAGCGCACAACAGCGCTGTCTGGCAATAAGGCACCCCGCCAGCGGCGCGGCCGAAAGGCGCTGATCGGGGTCAGGGCAAGCACGCCGGCCTTGATCGGCAGGATTGGCCCATGCGCTGACAGGTTATAGGCGGTGCTGCCGGCGGGTGTGGCGACAAGTACGCCGTCGCAATTGAGTTCCTTCATCCGCACCCGCCCATCGACCGTGATCCGGATTTTTGCCGCCTGCCGGGTCGCGCGCAGCAGCGACACCTCATTGATGGCAAGTCCTTCGAACTTGTTGCCGTGAATATCGGTCGCCAGCATCCGCAAGGGGTGTAATTCGCTGCGTTCGGCCTTGGCCAATCGCGCGGACAGTTCGTCAACGAGAAACTCGTTCATGAGAAAGCCAAGCGATCCCCGATTCATCCCGTAAATAGGGATGTTGCGGCCCATATTCTCGTGAATCGTATGCAGCATGAAACCATCGCCGCCCAGTGCGACGATCACATCGGCTTCTGCCGGTGACACATTATCGTAGCGGTCTTTCAGAATCAGCAGTGCGTCGCGGGCCTGGCGGGACTCGCTGGCGACAAATGCAATTTTCTCATACGGCATCAGTTAATTTTTCCCCGGCTCAAGGATGTGCTGTGTGTGACAAGCTACCGAAAGGCAGCTGAACACAGCGAGAATATAGCGCAATGATATGAACAGCTTTTTTCGATCGCCAATCTATTTGGATTCATGCGCTTGCGCAAAATATACCCCACGGAAACCGGTAACATCCGCAAGCTTACAAGAATATGAATTAATACTGGTGTATCATTTATGATGGAATCCGTAAGGGCTGCGGTCTATAATAGGCGTCGTCCGGCTATTGAAAAGTTTGAGGAGAGTTCAGATGAGTGATGCGGTGGTGATCAACAAGGCGGCGCCCGCGACAGATATTCCAGATCCCTATTCGATCCCGCTTTCCGACATCGATGTTTCGGGGGCGGAGTTATTCCGCGCCGACAAGCAGGACGCGTATTTCGAACGCCTGCGCCGCGAGGATCCTGTGCATTACTGCGCTGACAGCCAATATGGCCCTTACTGGTCGGTGACGAAATTCAACGACATCGTGTATGTCGACACCCATCACCAGATCTATTCCTCCGATTCGCAGCTTGGCGGGGTCGTGATGCGCGGTCAGCCCGAAGAAACCGCGCTGCCCATGTTCATTGCCATGGACCCGCCAAAGCATGATGCCCAGCGCAAGGTGGTGCAGCCGATCGTCGCCCCGTCCAATCTGGCCAAGCTTGAAAGCACGATCCGCGAACGTGCGGGCCGCATTCTCGATTCCCTGCCGCGCAATGAAACTTTTAACTGGGTCGATCTGGTTTCCATCGAACTGACGACCCAGATGCTCGCGACCCTGTTCGATTTCCCGTTTGAGGATCGGCGCAAGCTCACCGAATGGTCCGATGCCGCAACCTCGGAAGAGGATGCGAAGACCCCCGAACTCGAAGAAGCGCGCCGCGCCAAGATCTTTGAATGCGCGGATTACTTCATGGGGCTGTGGAACGAGCGGGTCAATGCGCGCGAGCCCGGTGGCGATCTGATCTCCATGCTGGCGCATGGGGAATCGACCCGTTACATGGATCGGGGCGAATTCATCGGCAATCTGCTGCTGCTTATCGTGGGCGGTAACGATACCACCCGCAATTCAATCACCGGCGGCCTGCTTGCGCTTAATCAGAACCCGGATCAGTATCGGAAGCTGCGTGAAAATCACAAGCTGATCGAAACCATGGTGCCCGAAATCATTCGCTGGCAGACGCCGCTGACCCATATGCGGCGCACCGCGCTTGCCGATACCGAACTTGGCGGCAAGCAGATCAAGAAGGGCGACAAGGTGATCATGTGGTACATCTCGGGCAACCGGGATGACGAGGTGATCCCCGATCCCTACAGCTTCATCATCGATCGCAAGAACCCGCGGCAGCATCTGTCCTTCGGCTTTGGCATCCACCGTTGTGTGGGCAACCGGCTGGCGGAAATGCAACTGCGCATCATCTGGGAAGAGGCGATGAAACGCTTCGACTTTATCGAGGTGGTGGGCGATCCGGTGCGGACCAATTCCAACCTGATCCACGGCTATCTCGAACTGCCGGTGCGGATTGCAGGCTGAGCTGCCCGCGCATTGCCGAATAGAAGCAACGCCCGTCTTTTGCAATAAAGACGGGCGTTTTTCTTTTGCCGGGGTAGGCGCTGGGTGTCGTTCTTTCCGCGCTCTGCTTCACGCCAGGCCCAGCGCGTCATGCGCTGCGGCCTTTGCCCATTTATAGTCGGCCTTGCCGTTGGGCGCGCGCTGCACCTTGTCCACCATCACCACATGTTTGGGCAGTTTGTAGCCCGCAAGCTTGTCGCGCAGGAAGGTGATCAGGTCTGCCTCGTCCAGTGTATCGCCAGGGCGTGGTGCGGCGACGGCAACCACCCGTTCGCCGAAGCGTTCGTCAGGCACCCCGACAACCAGACAGTCATAGATCGCGGGGTTGAGCTTGACCGCCTCCTCCACCTCTTCGGGAAAGATCTTCTCACCCGCGCTGTTGATGCAGACCGAACCGCGCCCAAGCAGGGTAATGCTGCCATCGGCTTCCACCGTTGCCCAGTCGCCGCCGAAGGTGTAGCGAACGCCATTCACGGTACGGAAGGTTTTCGCCGATTTTTCCGGATCCTTGTAGTAGCCGATGGGCACCACACCGCCCGTTGCGATCAGCCCCTTTTCGCCGGAGCCGGGCACCACTTCCTGATCATCCTCACTGAATACCTTCGTGGTATCGGCAAGTTCGAAACGGGCTGTGGCGGCCTTTGTCGCGCGGGTCATGACAGAGCGGCCCGTCGTCCCTTCGGTCGAGCCCATGGCGTCAATCAGCGTCATATCATGATGCGCAAGCAGCCGTTCCTTGACTTCCATCGTCCACATCACGCCTGAGGAGACGATGAGTCTCAGGCTGGACAGATCGTGGGGCGTGCCGGCTGCCTTGGCGCGGTCGAGCGCATCGGCAAGCGGTTTGGCAAATGCGTCGCCGACAATGACAAGATCGGTCGCGCCTGTCCGGGTCACCTCGGCCCACACCGCATCGGCATCGAAGTGCAGATTGGGCACCGTCACCGCGCAGCCGCCCACCGTCATCGGCCCCATCGCGCCCGCCCACATGCCCGTGCCATGCATCAGCGGGCAGGCGGTCAATGCGATGGGCAATTCACCATTTTGCGCCATGCGTTTGATGTTGGCGACCATTTCCGCTTCGCTTGCGGGGCGCGGCACATCGCGAAAGTCAAAGCCAAGCCGCATCAGCCGCATACATTGATCACGCTGGCTGTACATCACCCCTTTCGGCATGCCGGTGGTGCCGCCGGTATAGAGCATATAGATCTCGTCTTCCGAACGGTCCCTGCGCGGCATCGCATCGCCGCTGTTCAGGAAGGCTTCATAGTCAACCGCGCCGTCAAGCAGCGGCGCCTCCCCGTCATCCACCTGCACAAGCAGCTTGAGTTTGGGCA
>OBJS01000106.1_pt1 | contig 34728 bp, 43 predicted proteins | sample 1519851 | NCBI WGS metagenome assembly OBJS01 (sample SAMN03019806, study PRJEB22545) | beach sand metagenome | biome: beach; feature: sea beach; material: beach sand | place: USA: Municipal Pensacola Beach, FL | collected 2010-10-20 | depth 25-47 cm m
ACTGTAGGTTATAGCTGCCGCCTTGCCCGATGGCGTTAGGCCCATTCCCAGTAAGTACAAATAAATTGGTATTCTTAAAGAAAATAAGCTTATCATCTAGCGGTTTAACTGCATTTACTCGCCCACCAATAGGGTCAATGTTGACCTGTAAAAACTCCGAAAACGCCACGCCATTGCCGTCTGTTAGCTCTTTAGAGAACCACGCTTTATCATCCTCCTCTAAGCCAGCAAGCCAAAGTCTATTCTGGAATACAGTAATAGCTTTTGCCCCAGGTGGTGCGTTATTTTCCAGCACGTTACCGGTGGTATAAACTAGCTCATTATCCGCAATTGAAGCATCTGAAGCATCGTCAACATAGTTCACACTATCAACTGTGGGGTCGTTGAATAAAGGGCTTGAGAACGAAGTGAGCTTGTAAAATAACGAAAGTCCGCTTTGTGTGCGGTAGATTTCAACAGTGACGTTTTGCTTGTCTGTCACCCTAAGCGTAGGAATCGTATGCGTCACCCTGTTATTTGAGCCTGTTAAAGTTATTGAGGTAGGAAGCGAAGGCGTTGACTGATGGCGCCTGCCTTGGGAGTCTTCGTATTGATAAATAAATAAATACAGATAAGTCCCCAATGTTGTTAGCGCACCGCCTGTGCTTTCTACCAATTGAATGTTTTCAGGGTAAACATTAAAACCATGCTCCGTAATTTCTTTCCCATCATAGTTTCCTATGACACCACCGGATATATGACTGTTATCTCCTAGCTGCTGATAAAACACGCCCGAGGTAGAAAAGTCAAAAAACACGCGGTCAACCCCATTAACAGTCGAGAATGTACCCTCATCCTTAACAAAACGTGTTTTTATTTGTGTTGATGTTACAAATTCAGTGCTTGAAAGAGTGGCAACATTAACATTTTGACCGCTTTTTGACAAGTGTCCGCCTGCAATGTTCGCGCTAAATCGTGAAATGACTTTCCCTAACGTATCTAATACAAAATAGGTATCCTGTAACTCATTTGTGGATTTATAACCTGCGATGAAGTAATCACTATTGAAAGCTTTTGATATCAACCCTAGACTACGAATGACAACTGTTTCACCTGTCGTGACGCTTCCACCAATCGTAACCACCGCATTGACAATCCTATGGTCGTTAGTGTTTGTGGCTGCGCGGTCGTAAATGACAGTAAAATTCCCAGTTGTCTTTTCAAACACTGCAAAACCGCCATTAACGTCGGTGGCGACACTTGCATTAATTTGTGTTTCTGTGAGTAAGGTTGCAAAAATATTTGTAACAGCTTGATAGTACACCCCATTACTAGAGTTATAGTAAAATGCAACGACGTTGCCTACTGTGTCTACAAACACATTAAGCGCATGGGTTGGATTTAAAGCCGGTTTAGTCACAGGGTTAGGGAGGCCATCTAATGACGTTGCTACGCGCAAGGAATCAGAAAGCACATAAGCGAAGCGCAAATCAGTTCCGGCAGCCGTCGAGTGCACCACTGCGGCGGTCGTTGCATTGCGTTGCCGTACATCGTAAAACCCTGTGGCGTTACATGTACCTATGGTTACAGGTGACCCAAAAGTTGACGGGTTTAATGAATTCACTTCCGCCATTTTAAGCACATTCGAGTTATCAACCCAAAATATCACCAATGAATTCCCAACAGCCAAACAACGCGGCCTAGTTCCGGTGCCATCAATCACAGAATCGTTAATAAATGACTGCCCTGATGCGTTATCAATCACGGAGGCTCTAACACCTCCACGGGCATCCTCCCAGGCCACCAAGGTGGTGTTATTCACTGAATCGATATCCGGCACAGTCTGTGCATACGGATTGCGCAAAGTATTCTCGCGCGTGACACTAACTGCCTTGCGGCCGCCTTTGTTGAACCACTTCGAAACGCCCGTAGCATAGCTGTAAGTGTCACCCTCGGCATAAGCCAATAATTCATCATTGAAAGAACCAAGTTTTTCAAAATTATCAACCGTGTTACCTGCTGAATCCTGGGAGCCAAGTGCTTGAACTCCAAACCTTTTCTCGATGATGCCATTCTTTAACATCCGAATATTAACAGCTTGTTTCAATTGCCCTTGATACAGCTTGTCACTAGTTTTATTGTCAATTCCCTTAGTTAGAACAAAGGGGATATTTTGTCGAGCCAACGCCATAAAATACCTCGCTTTACAAACACTTGGAGTATATCACCTATTCCCAAAAGGTCTGTATTTGTATTTTAAACAAATTCTTGACCACATTTCTAAGCTTAACACTTGCAGGTTTCAGGGGTTTACAATAATGTAACGTTGGTTTTGTTTGTATTTTTCATTACATAGGAGTTCAGAACCATGGTTAAATTCATTCGATTTATAAAAGGAACAATTTCAGCAGGGCTTGAAAATAGCAAACTTGCATTAGTCATAGCCACTAACGGCAATTCACGCAAAGAAAAGGTTATAAAATGGGTTTTAATGTTTCTTTTTGGTTTCCACGCTTCATTTATTTTCACCGAAAAAGAATTGATTTTAAAGTACTATCACTTTTTGTGTTTAATAGGCATTTCAAGCGCTTTTGCTGGAATTTTCGCATTTAGTATAGCCAGCAAAATGAGAAAAACTGCAGATAAAATGATGGATAGTAGTCTTGACCACCTCGGAAAAGCTCAAAAACAGCACACAAAATATAGAGATTTAAGGACACAAGCAGACTTTTTAAAAAATCAAATTAGCAAGAAAATAGATAAAGAGTTACATATTTTGCAATTAAAGAAAGAGGAATTTAATAGGTTACAGAAAAAAAGCTATGAAGACCTTGAAAACATAAGCAAAGAAATTAACGAGAATATAGAACGTCAAAGGGCAATAGCCGGTGAACGCATTTGGGATGAAAATATCCGCAAAGCTATGGAAAAATTGTATTTACCTAAATTTGATAAGAATGTAATAAAGCTACCAAAAGAAACCATAATAGCTAAGAATAAACAACCCGATGAGTTAATTTGGGGCGGTTTTAAAAAAATGCCAGGGGTACACAATGACTAAGCACAGAATAATAGAAATAGAATTAAAAATAGATTTAGATTTAGCCTTAGAGAATCGCAAGAATGCGCGCAAAATGCTTTTTGTATCTGTTATATACAGTCTTATAATATTTGCTTTTTTCTGTATTTGTTTGAATTTATTATTTTCAATAGATTATTCTGATTATTTAGTAATTATATTGGCTTGGTTGGCTGCTATAGTTACAGGCTTGATGACTTGTGAAGGAATTTCCGATATTTTTAAATTTAAAAAAGATTTAAAATATTTCAATAAAATTATAGCGAGCTATGAAAATGAGAAGTAGAAACCTCAAAAAAGATCTTGGCCTAGTCGTCAAAAGTTACACAGCTAGACGGGACAACCAGGGAGCAATCCTGATAAAAGGTAAGACCATGGATAAAGATGTAATCGTTCACCACATGGAAAACGGCGACATCATTATCACACCGAACTTACGCGCAAAGCAAGAGAGGTCACAGAATGGAATGCCTGGAAAGCCTAGAAACGCAAGGCCGTATCGATGATATTTTTCTCTTTATTATAATAGTATTTTTTATCTATATAGGCTTTGAAATATTCTCCAGCATTGGGAGGGGTTAAGTGGATAAAGACCGCAAAATATCCCTGCTCAATGCTGAACTAAACGTCGCAAAAAATGAAAATGAAATGCTCAAAAAACGTTTGCGCAAAGCTCTTATCATGAAAAAGGCTTTCTTTTGGGTGATTGTGATATTTGCAGTATGCATATCATGCGCTTTTTTCTTAGATACACTAGCTCATAACATAAGGTTATTTCTGGGGGTATAATGCAACAAATTAAATCAAAACATAAACGCTTTCAGGTATTTGCCTACAATCCTGAAACCAAAAACAATGATATGCTTTTAGGTGATAACAAAGAGTGTTTTATCAAGGGCTTAAAAAAAGCTGAAGAGATTTTAACATCGCATTACTGGTGTAATATTGGCAATGCACCATTTCGTGAACAAAATCAATACTTCAAAGAATCTGTAATAGTTGAAGGAACTTTATACATTGATTACAAAGGGGAAAAGATGTTTTCGGAAATTGGTTATCACACCTATAGGAACATTGGTGACCTGGATGAGGAACTTGCTTTTTAAAAGCAAGGGGAGGTCTGGAACAAGCCCCCCTTGCCAAGCGCCTAGAATACTTCAGGGTTGAAACACTCTTAACAAGTTGCTTTGTGACCTGTGAAATTCCCACAAAGCAAACCTAGAGTACGCTATACGCTAACAATCTCATAATGAGGTGTTAATTTTATGACTGAAACCATTCAAAGTGCACTAGCTCCATTAAGTCAATTTATACAAGCTACGACCGGAAAAGGTGGTCACTTCATACTAGCCGTAAACCGCAAGTTATTTGATGCTATAGTTTTAAATTTAATGAATGATAACATACACTTTTTTTCTAAGAGAGAACAAGACCCACATGATTCCGTTATTATTAATTTTGGGAACTGTCGTTTTCGTTTAATTCCAAAGGACGCTTTTTATCATGGAATTTCAAATGAATTTACTACTGGAATGATTGCTGGGCAAGAAAAACTGGCGAATTTCTTACAAATTGAGGAATAGCATGAATACAAAATATTGGGTTATCGCAGCATACAAATGGCTATGGGACGGTGGCGAAGATATCCGAGGTATTCGCGAAGACACTGTTGGCATGATACCAAGAGGCTTTATTTCGTTGCGAGAAGAGCGAGAAAATAATTATAAAATCGTTATGAACAGGGAGCATGCAACAAAATTTTATACTGAAGGTGAGGCCTATGAATTCATGAATAGCCTTTTATTTAAAGGGCCACTCGAAGTTATGGAAATTAAACGCGATGACAGATTTTAAGAGTGATTGAAATATGACTGAAATGATTCCAGCACCTAAAAACTTTGATGATTTAGCTTTTATTATTGATAAATTCATGGATAAAATACGCTTTGAGCAATATTATCCAAGATATAAAGATATGCGCATGAAAGTAAATATCATCGGGGATTTTATTCCAAAAAGTAGGCCTACTTGCTATTTTGAAGCCAATACATTTCGTGACAATTTAGTAAAGTTTGATTTTCTCTCACAGAGTATTATAATTCCTGGAGCATTTTCTAGGCAATCAAAAACAGACGTAGGCATGATAAACAACAAAGCATTCCTAGACAGTTTACATATGGTAAAGTATCACTGGTATAAGCAATTTATGGCCAATTTAGTAGATAAAAAAGGTAACTGCACTGATGAAAGATAAAGAATTAAACAAAGCCCTTATAAAAGATGAGGCAAATGAAGAGAGAGAAGAGAAGCTACTTTTAAAGTCATTGCAAGAGGAACCCTATAAATAAAAAAACCTCTAGTGAATGTAACTAGAGGTTTAAACACACTTTTAGAAAACAATTCCATAAGCTATATGTCTAATATGTTGGTTGTTTTCCCTAACATTGGGAGATGCCCTTTGCAGTACAAAGGAAGTTTATTTATACCACAAAATAAATGTTTATGAAAAAATTCTCTAAAGTATTTTTTTTTGATGCCGACTTATACAAGTAGAACACATTTTAAAGGGTTGGCACCATGGAAAACGTTCAAGAAGTACCTCACAAACCGACAACATACAGACTATTTATGTTAATCAGAATCTTGAAAGCTCACTGTATCGACTATAAAATCGTTGACGGTGTTCTTTGGGCAATCGATGAGCAAATGGACGGAACCACTTACGAAGTGTCTAAAGAATGGATAATAATCACAGCCCAAAACATTAAAGAGTTTTTGGGTTATCACCCGTCTGAAAGAGTTACATGCTAACAGGGAAAAACGTTCAACCTATCCATATTGACGACACGCTTTCATGCGCTGTTGTCGGGCCGCTCACCTCCGAGCAAGTCACTATTTTGCAAGATACTTTCAATGAATACATCGCAGTTAGAGTTTTTGTTAATGCTTTTGGCATACCTCCGGTAGAAGCTCGCCAAAGAAAACGAAACGGCTCAATAGAATATCTTGACCACACCGCTCACCCTAGAGATCAAGAGCTCATGCCGGTGGTTAAGGGTGACATCGTCAAACTTTACTGGGAAAAAGAATGATGTAACAGTTCCCTAAAGTTTTTCGCAATTGCGCCGATTAATAAATATAACTTGAAAAGAAAGGTTGGCACCATGACTGTAGAAGTAATTGACAATATCAATGCAAATATGGAAATTTCTGCTAGTATCTATGAACACGCAGAGGAAAGATTCCTAGTATTACAACATGATGAGGAAAATCATAACGTTTATAATTTCGGTACATTCGTTAAAAAACCAATGGAATTTATGAAGTCTTACAGTGAAATCAAAGATAAAATCCTTAACGAATACGAATACAACAAAAATGATTTTGGCTTAAAATACGGCAGTGACCACCCTGGTGAAGTGATTGAAGAAAGAATAAGACTTAAAGCTAACCTTATGATGCATGAAGAATTCTACACTATACCCCTTTTCGACGACCCCGACGAAATTTTTAATAATTTTAATTTAATAGCTAAAGTATAGAAAAGCCTTAAAACGTAACGCTTTAAGGCTGGGAATATATAACTCAATGACAAGAGGTTAATATATCTCTTGCGCAATTTTGTTTTACACTAAAAATATATTCCAAACCACTAAATAGTAATAAATACAATTGTAAGAGCTTACGCGGTTCAGTTAACATAATTTTTATTCCCACATGTAACCTCTTTTTTATCCCTTTTTCTTGACAATTTAGCACATACATATTAGGGCTTACCGCAAGGGAGGTGCGGCATGCGAGCAGTTAAAAATGAACCCGTAGGCTTACGCCATGCAATCAAACGATTAGCTATATGGCGCTATAATATCGATAAAGAGAGTTTTGAATCAGCGCTATATACTTTAATAAACAAAGCTGATTGGGATAATAAACGGAAATTAGGTAGAGCTTATCAGTCATATGTTGACGCATTAGATATGCTTAGCAAAGCAACTGATGAAACCACTTTTTTTAAAGAGTGGGGTTTTCGGTACAGCTCAAAATCAAAACGTATTATTGACACTTTTGACCCAGTCAAATAAATTCTGCTAGCATGATAGAAAGTCGCAATCTTTGTGACTTCCTCATTATAAATGCTTAGTTGCATATTCTTATTTTGATAAGATATTTCCTTTTCAGGAAGTCTGTTCAAACAGATTGATAGTAAAAGCCGGTTGTTTACACTGGCTTTTTTTTTTAGACTAAAAATAGTTATCGTAGCCTTGGCCCCCTAAATAATGGTTTTTAGGGGTCTTTTTTTTGTTAAATAAAACGCCATAGCAGGCAGTTTTTTACTGTCTAATATGTTTACACCTTGAAAATTCATTCTGAAGCGATTTTTTTTCTAAAGTTCTCCGTGCGAATGCCGTTAATAGAAATGTAGGGCTTGCGGTGCCAACCCTGCCCTACTCCTTAGAGTTTGGTTGGCACATTTTAGAAAGGGTTGGCACCATGTATTGTAATTTTGAATCAGTAAAAACAATTAAAATCAAAGCTATCAGAATGGTTTTGAGCTTATTTGCATACGTTATTTTTATTTTCTGTCTTTCCATGTTGGTATCATGTGGGGCGCCCCTAGAGGGCATTAATGATGCCGGTGGTGAAGTCATTGAGGATATGACTACAAGCGGCAAAAAAATTAATAAAAGCGTTGATAAAGTCACTGGCACATTAGGTGGGGAATCAGCTAAAGCTTCAAGGGTAGCCTATAGAAGTCTTGAGCAAATTAGGGCACAAGCAGCAGATAACCCAGAATATATTGAAGTGATTAATAATAATGATGAGTTACTAGAAGAAATTTGCTTGGAACACGACGAAAGAATTATGACAAAAGAAGAGTACACTAAATATTGTGAAAATTAAATATACGCAATCAGCACTCTTGCCGTTCTGCTGTTCAAGGCCGCAACATTATGCGTAAAGAAAATAGTCGTTGAACTTATCGAAGTTATTTCTATATCACCACCGCCATTGCTTCCTGAACCAATATAAACATTTGACGATGCATCAGTTGCCGCAATGCTTACATCCCGTATGTTTCCAGCGCTCAAACCATGAGCAATACTACCATTATTCCCTGGAGTTCCTGCAAAAGACGGTGACAACGACTTCCATTTAAGGATTGGAACAGAAACACTGCCGGCTTGAATGCCGCCTAAAAACTGGCCCACGCCTGTTGCATTAACTGTAGTCGCATTAATTGTGGTTATATTACCTGTAACTGCTCCAATTGTTCCCGTTAAACTAGCTGAAGCCGCGGTTAGAGCACCACTTGCATTTATGGCACCAAAATAACCCGTACCTAGTCTTTCTGTAGAGGAATCGCCCAAATCCATTCCAGAGGCAAAGTAAACTTGCGTTGATGTTAACTCAAACCGCCTAACGCCACTACGACTGATAAATGGATTATTTGAATTATTCCCCAACCCTGTTGATGATGCATTCGCAAAAACAAGCGCAGGCGTCACATAACTCCCATCCTGAATTAAGACCTGGAAAGCGTTGCCTAATCTCAAGTGCTCTTGATATGAACCACTGTTTAAATCGTTACCTAACGGGATTGAACTGCTAGTCGTGAAAAAACGAATATCATTATTGGCTGCGTCAAATCTCACAGCTGCGCCTAATTTAGCGGAACCGGTTGAACGTGCTCCCCAGTACTGAATATATTGTGTGTCAATAATTCTCGACAAATAAAACTGATAGTTAGAACTAAATACATCGCTATTTTGCGTTACATTTTGCCCATTGAAAGAATGCTGTAACGCCGAGTTTCCAGAAGTAGGCCCAAACACCGACGGCTTAAATGTAGCAAATGTGTCTTTGCCTATATCCACTAATGTATCATTAAAATTAGAAAATCTGTAAATAACCGAACGGGTTCCGAAACCAGTACCCGTGTTTCGGCGCGCTGAAAATTCTAAAACTGGGTTACTGCCAGTGTCATCGCTCACGCCTAAAACTGGCACGATTCTATTCCACCCAGAAGCACCATTGGCATACATTGCAATAACTGGCTCTTCGTTACCAATGGCGCCATTTCCTAGCAAAACTTGCCCTGGTGAAGTTGGGATAATGTTTGAAACATCGCCGAGTGTGAAAAGATGATGCTGCGAGCCATCAATTTGCTGTGCAATTGTTCCCGCGGTAACAAAAGCCATGTTGTTTGTGCTAGGGAATAATATGCCATTATCAGTATCATTTAAGTTATAGAAGCTTAAAGAGGCCGGTAAAGAGCCAGCCCCAACCCCTATCGCATTAACAAGGGGTACGTTTGTGTAAGACCACTGTCCAGCCGCTGAAACCTGAATAAGACTGTTGTTAGAAACCGCCTGCGCCGCTGGCAAAGTAATAGAATAAGCAGCCACCAGACCTGTGGGTGAAGCAATTGAAATTCCGTTAGCGCCGCCGACCTCTTCAAATAGCGTTAATATACCGCTATTTATGCCCGCAGGAATGGGGGAACCGGTAGTGTCTTTATAAAAATCGTAATCACCGGAAGCAGTTGAGAACGATATCAAGGGATTATTGGGGTCTGTCGAATAATCACCGCCAATCGTACCAAGTGACCCTACTGCAATCGTGCCGCCGCTAGTAATTTGAACGGGATTCCCAGCCCCATTCTGCCAATATAGATCACCATTGTTCTGGTATACCGCGCTTAATCCTGTAGGTGCAGATGATACCAGGCGCAAAAATGCAAGATTTAATATCTCATTGTCTTGAAAATCCAAATTTGCATTAAGATTCAACCCAGCAGGAGTGATTTTAACACCTTTATTTGTGCTGTGGTCATGGGAATCAATTTTTTCTAAGGCTGCGTTGAGTTGATCGGCCCAGTCTGGGCCTGGTGTGACACCTGGCGCAGGCAAATCCAACTGCATGTTTGGCGTTGTCATGATTATTCCTCACTTGAACCGCTGTATTCTGGAGTAGTCAAAAGTAAATCTAAAGCGTAACGATTTAACCGCCCTATATTTTCATTGATAGGCCTCTGAAAAGTAAACTTTTTAACCTCCACTGGGTCACTGTTATTATTTCTTTCAGCTCTATTAAGATAACGCAAAACAGTTATTTCAACCGTCATTGTGTTATTCCTATTGCGCAAAAATTGGACTCTTGAAACTTCAGAAAAGTTAAAATTAACGCCCGCTCTATTTCTAAAGTTTTTTCTTAACCCCATTTTACCCCCTTATTTAATAATATAGACCGCTGTAATTCTTATTTGAATGCGTGTCGATGCTGTTGCAGTATGTACTAATACTTGCATACTATTGTTGGCAGCATTTGCAAACACGGCACTATTCATAAGGATTGGCGTGCCTGGTGTTGTCGTTTTCCGCAAAGAAGTAGCACCACTTAAATCTGTGGATAATGAAAAATTACTTGCAACTGGCAAAGTCAACTCTAAATCAACCTCGCCAGACGCGTCTGTATTTATTTCTACAATTGTCGCATAGGTTACTATTTGACCTACTCTTGCATAATTCCCAGGGAAAGCCCCTGGCACAGTACCAACATTTACAGTAATAACTGAAGTAAATTGGGCATTTTCAAAGGTGCCCCCATTTTGTGGGTCATTCCCTAAAATTATAGTGCCGTTTGCATCGAGTTGCATGACCTGGTTAAACGAAGCAGTGTCTAACGCGTCCCCTAGCGGGATACTCGATGAACCAATAAACCACCTAAAAGAGTTACTAGCTCCTGTAAAATCCATTGCCGCAGCTAGCTTATTTGTGCTAGTAGAACGCGCACCCCAATACTGTGCATAAACTGTGTCAACTATTTTAGAGCGATAATATTCATAATTTGAAGTGAATATATCACTGTTTTGAACCACATGCCGCCCATTCAAAACTTGATTTAAATTACTATTGCCAGAACCAGGGCCAATAACGCCCACATCATTCACGTTTAAATCATTAAATGTAACATCATCTGTAGTTCTTACACCTTGGTTCATCGGATACAAACTGTTAGCACCCTCGCCAGTGTCTAAAGATGCAAATACAACCGCGCTTGTGGTTGTGACTGCCTGATTATTAAAAGAAAGTGCACCTGCTGTGCTCGAAACTATTGGCAGGTTGTTTGACCCTGGTAACGCACTCGGGAGCGTTAAACTGTATGAAGCGGCTAAACTAGCCACAGTTTTGAGGGTCACAGAATTGGAACTCAAAACATTCTCAAAAATCGACACTGGCCCTACATTAACATTTGCTGTAATCCCAGTATCTTGCAAAAATGAATAGCTTTTAAGTAAGTCACTATATGAAGCTTGCGCATCTGTACTGGCGTAGTCGCCAGTAAATCCGCCCACTGTAGCGGCTGAACCGGTCGCATCCAATATGGTGAAAATACCCGAGCTTGTTTTCCATTTTAATGCGCCATCAGTACCAACAAACACAGCGTCGTTGTCAATTGGTGGGTCTGATTGAGCAAATTGGACACGATTCAGGTTAGTTGCGCCAAATGACTGAAAGCTCAAATCACCTGTTAAATTGATGCCAGCCTGTGAGATTTTTGCGCCATTGTTTGTGCTGTGGTCATGGGAATCAATTTTTTCTAAGGCTGCGTTAAGCTGTTCTGCCCAGTCTGGGCCAGGCGTCACGCTAGGGTCTGGTAGCGTTAGTTTCATCAAAGGCGTTGTCACGGCTTCCCCTTCAACACATGTGACCTACAAAGCCTCATTATAGCACAAAAAAAGGGGGTCACACTGTGCCCCCTTCAATTGATGCTTAGCAATAGAGTTTTTTTATAGCATTTTTCGGTCTATTTTTGGATCCACAAATTCCAAAATTATCGTAACATAACTTCGAGCTTGATTAATACTTAACCACCATTTAGCGGCATTGATGCCCTTTTCTGTAATACGATCGTAATACATGCGTTTTTGCTTTTCATCAAGCCACTTAAAGGCGGCTCGCTCGGAATCAAAAGTGCGGCTTATGATGCGCGTTGGCTGCTGTTGCAACCAAAAGTGTGCTTTGTATTCTTTAGCTCTTACATTCATTAATTCTTTTTTTCCATTTCCTTTTTAAGATTCTCTAAAGATTTTTTAAGAGTATCCTCATCACTCGCCTTAAATTTAATAACTTTCACATTTTTAACATTTTCTTCGCCAAAAACCTCTTTAACGGCTTTTATCGCCTCTTCTGCGCCTTTACTTTCGCGAAAGTCTTTATATTCATTTAATTCTTTAATTTCATTCATTAACTGGTCATATTTTTCCCGTGGTATATGAACACTACCAGGGTACGTAAAAAGGGATATTATTTGCCTTATGCGATAAGCAAACATAAAGCTATATTCCTCACGTTTAGTTTTGTCTTCAGATGGAACAGCGCCCGTCAAATCATAAAATAACAAACTGGCAAACATTCCTACAATAACATGATGTCGCCATGTGAAGGTTTCAATAATATTTTTTGCTTTTTCAATCTCTTTATCACACTTTATAACTATAAATGATGTGTCTTGATGTTCAACTATCAGTTTGCCGTGTTCAATGAGCTTTTTGCGTATAGGCCCGTCTTTAGCGGCAGAAATTTCAGTATCCATTTCGCCTTGTTCGATAAAATACAATTCACTAGCAATTAAGGCTAAAGTTTTGGCTGCTTCTTTTGTAATTTCACTAAAGCCTCCACTCATTATAGCTTGGGAAAACATCATAATTTCTGCGAATAAAATTTTAGTGTGATTCTCTTTTGTTAGTTGTACCATTTCCATTTTACTTCTCCTCTTCTTCTTCAAATGTTTCGCGGACTGCTTTAACCAAATCACCCATGGTGAACTCATGATTATCGCTATTAAGAAATTTTTGCGTTATTTTATCAACTAGTTCCGCCATCTTGCCACTATCTGTGATTTTTTTTAATTTATCTAGTGCAGCCTCTTTATTCTCTAATCGCTTAAAAAGCAATTTAGCTTTTTCATATTGTCCTTTATCCGGTCTAACATCATGTGGTGTAAAAAATAAATGTTTTGCTCTTAAATATGCAGTATAAACATCTTTATATTTTTCAAATTGTCCTGTATCCGAATTCGCAAGCAAAACTTCCATTTTTGTTAAACAAACATGAAGCGACCCACCAAAAATATTCATCAAGTCTGTATACTCTTCGTAATAATTTGGCGCGCCAACTATCTCTTCAGGTTTAAAAAGAAATTTATTAATAGGAGCTAATTTTTTGCCAGCTTCTAATAATTGATCGCAATACTTAGGGTCTACAGTAGTTTCCCTACCATCTTTTGTATATGCTGCCATTGCAATCTGATTTAGTCCAATATTAGTCGCTATAAAATGGTCAACTAATTCGTCTTTTATTCCGATTAATTCTTTTGAAGCTACAAATATATGTGCAATAATTCTTTTCCACTGCTCATCTGAAGTTATAAACTCATTTTTCTTTTGCTGCATTTTTTATTTTCTCCAAAAATTGTTCAACAGATGAGGATATATCAACAACCTCGGCAATGGCTTCAAGAGCCTCTAGCTTCATTTCAATAGACCATTTGTAAGTTTTTTCATCTATTTTGTGCATTAAAGGCGTCGTAAAGATATGCGCTAACATTGGGACAGTTTTAGACATTATGTTGCTATCAAATAAAACTGCACAATGTTTACTGTAAATATTATGCATCATACCAATGAACATATATATATTTTCATCGTAATGTTTTCTGAAATTTTCTTGAGTTTCATAAAAATCACAGATAGCATTCGCATACTTAACTTTTCTCTTTAAATCATTTTGATAAGCGTCTGAAGAGTAAACATGTGGGTTTAATTTGTCTGCATATTCTTTATTTAAATGCCTCATAAGGGGATAACATGCACATCTTAAATCTTCTATTAATAATTTTATTTGTTCATTATTCCCGCAATCCTTGCAAATATCAGTATTAACTAGCTTGAATAAAAAACCGCAAGCTATGTTTAAAGTATGTTCAAAAGATTCAATCTTAAAATTGGTCACCATAAACCTCCTATGTTTGCAACCGCACAAAACATACTATAACAACAGGTAATTTAAAAATATTTTATTGTATTTGTTTGGATTTTGTTTTTTGTGTTTTTAAAACAGTAGGATACTAACCGTCACTGCATTGGACGCTTGAAGGTTGATAAGTGTGGTGGGCTGTATCGCCTGCGAAGGCTCCCATACCGTCGCATTTGCATCCTGGCGGACGATAACCCACCCAATGGGTTCACGCCCTAGAGAATGCGGAATCGTTGTAACAGACGTGCCTATCGTGATATTTTCGATGATAACGTTATCAAGCAAATTGCCGGCGACAACCTCACGGCTGAAACGTTCAAGCTCGGAAAAGTTCCTATCGATAATTTCATTGCCGGTTAACCGCTTGGAAAAACTGTCTACCACCAATAGTCTCCCACCAAAAAATAGTCATCAATCTTATCAACGTCTGTGACTGTTTGAGGATAACCCTCATCACGGCTCGTAAACGCCTCCATGATGTTCTGTTCAGCCTTTTGAAGCTCAAGCACAAACAAACTCGGGTCTGTCTCTTCTTTTATTGCAATCATCCGGCAAACATCAGCCACAATATATCTGAAACCTCCATTAACACTTGGAAGTGTATCGGTGCTTGCAGAAATATTGGGAGTGATTGGCGTATAATGCAATGTTACGACTTCCGCCCCCACAGGCATGGGCAAAAACTGAATATTGTCGCCGCGTATAATATAACGATATTGTCGAGTCACATTCCCCAAATAGTTTTTGCGGTTACGTTCCTCAAAACTAAAAGGCCTCGCCGAAACACTGCGGTTATTGGATACTTCAAAATCCACCCCTTGAACCTTATAAAAGTCACTAGGAAGTGCATAAGTATCCTGGTTTGCCACAATGTTTATCGTTGTTTCGCTTAAAAAATATGTGGAATTTGCTTTGATAAGCTTATTATAAAGCTCTATATTGCTTAAATCAATGTATGAAATAAGCTCTGTGTCTGTAATAAACGTACTATTTGCCTGGTCTGTCCGATTGCGGACAAGCGTCATTACTTCACTTACTGGAACACTTTCCGCCATGATAACCCCTACATATAATCGTCTTCATCTGAATCATCACGGCCGCCCATGGCTTGCATATGACTCATGAGGTCAAAGGCTTTATAAAGGTATTTCCCAAAGGCCTTTTCGTCACCTGCTTCCATGGCGCTCATTAACTCCCTAGATACCATGCCTAATTTCATGGTGTAAGGGTTGTCCTCATAATCCTCATCCTCTTGAACCATGCGAGCGCGGTCTTGAGGGTCCATCATATCCATTTTGCCAGGGGTGTCTTTATTGGCAAATTTCTTGGCAATTTTAATGGCAATTATGCCTTTACCTAAACCGCCTAATTTCACGGTGGCCCCCTTAACGCTTAACCGCAATATAAAAATTGATTTTTCCGATGGCTGAAACATCAGTCGGAACAGCTCCAGCCATAGTCTTTACAACCACTGTTTTGGCCGTCACCACGTCAACACTGTCAATTTGAGTGGTGATATCAACGTCTGTGTCTGATTCAAAACTTACTTGGCAATTGTAACGCTGTCTGTATTTCTTATCGAAAGTGAAGGTATATTCACCAGTTCCCGTTTTAGTAACTGTTGTCGCAGGAACATCTTGCGCGGAAATAGACGCATCAGATGCAAGGGTCACTGTTCCCTCAATTCTTATTGTGTTTAGACGTGGTTGGTAAGATTTCCAGTGAATAAATTCGCGAGGCATGCTTTTACTCCAATGAAAATAAGCCACCCACAGCATGAATCATCAAATCTGTTCGGGTAGCTAAATGATTTTATGTTTATTGATTAAAGTGCTGGTAAAGCAATATTTGCATTGTATCCAGGTGCGGAACAAGCCACATTTGAATAGCTGAAACAACGAATTTCAACGCCATCCTCCGCTGCCTGGCGCAAGTAAGCTGTGCCATCCAACTGGAACACACGAACTGGGTCCCCAATTGACCACAAGCCCCAGGTTTTCATTGTGAGCATGAAAGCGCGACCCACAGGACAGTCACGGTCGGAAACAACCTTGATAGGGCCTTTTGGGCCGTGAATCATAATGACGTCATAAACAATGCCATAATCCTGCTTACTGAACGTTGACGGCTTCGCTTGAGCTTTATCGTAGAGGGAATCAGATTCCAACTCGGCAAGCAATGACGCATAGTCATCAGGGTTCATGAAAACATAATCGGGCTTGCCGCCTTCACGGTCTAAGCGCACAGCCGCCTTAAATAACGCCTCACGTATTGTAAACGGTGTACCGTCGAAACGAACTCCACCTAGGCGAGTTGTATCTTTGGAACGGTCAACGTTAAAGAATGGCGTCGCACTTGGCGCTGTGGATGGAATCCAGCCAGCAGTACCCTGAAGTTTTAAGCCAATATCGCCTTCCATGAATAGGAAGTCGTTATCCGCAAAACCAGTAATCGAGCCAGTAAAATCAAAAGTTCCAGCGTCACGGTTAACAGCGGAAACTGTGATTGTTCCAGCTCTTACAGAGGAACCGTCGGCATTCGGTGAAGCTTGAATCACTTGCCCGATTTCAATGGAAACAATGTCTTGCTCATTGGTTAAGGTCAAAGTGGAAGCCGCAACACTTGCGCGCTGCCCGATGTTACCGGAACCGTCACCGTACAGTGACGATTGTAAGTTTCGGGCCAAACCCTCAATCGCACCGTCCATTTCATGCTTAAGAGCAGAAACGAAAGCGCCTTTGTTGGTTTTAGATGACTCAATAGTAAGGTTATCTACTTCAGCAAAACCATAGTTTTTAGCCATGTTTAGCAACCAAGCGGTTTGCTGTGAAGTGGAACCGCGAGATTGCGCAACAGAAAATGTAGCGGAACGGTTCTGCGGCCTACCGTATTGGATAGGGATTTTTGCTTCCTTACCCTGGAAATTATTTCTTTTAGGAATCAAACCCAACAAGACGTGATCTTGATACAAGACCTGCTCAATTGAGCCAGTTGGATAAAGCTGTTTTAAGGCAGCTTCAAAAAGGGTATTATTTAGAGACATTTAGGGAATCCTAAATTTAACCTCTACGCCAAATCCGCAATCGCTGCCGCAGCGGCGGCAATGCGTGCGTCCTCCGAATAGTCAATAGGCTGATTCGGGTTATGCGCAGCGGTCTGCCTTGTGGCATTATTTTGATTTATTGTGCTCACGCCTGGCATTCCCTGGTTATTTTGTGTCTGATTCTCTGTAACTCTCGCCTGTTCTGTATTCTCTTTAGGCTTAAACAAGTCTTGGTAGGGTTTAACCTGGTCTTCGTAAATGCTGTTAAGAACTTCGCAAACATCTGCCTCGGTGGGGATTTTTCCAGTCTCATCATAAATGTGTTGAGCTACTGTAAATAAATCCGCACCACGTTCGCTTTCAGGTTTTCGCGAAAGATATGGATATGTCTCGCTATTATCACCTAAAAACGATTCGCAAGCATTTGTGACTTGGGTTTTAACCTGGTCTTGCTGTTGCTTAACAGATTCTTTTTCCCTGTTGCCCTCTTTCTCTTCTAGCTTTTGGATTGTTTCCTTAAGCTGTTTGATTTCGGCCTCAACAGGGTTTTGCTTATTGTTATGGGTATCTAAATGATGATTAATTACATCATCGATACTAACGCCAAAATGCTCTAAAATTGCAACAGGGTTGTCCTTTGCTTCTTTAGATAAATTATTATAGGCGTCAATTGCTTCCTGATTACCTTTTAAACGCTGTTCCCACTCTAAATTTTTTCGCTCTTTTCTGCTTAGAGCTGCGAAACCTTTTGACCATTCATCAACTTTATTCTCGGTTGGCTTGGGTTTCACGTCGCCTTGTTGGGCATCGACGTTTAGAGTTTGTTCAGTGTTTGCGGATGTTTGTTCCGGTAAATTTTGCGCGCCCTCTACGCCAAGGCTTTGCAAAAGTTCCGGTTCAATGTAAAGACCGCCATTAGATTCAGTGGTCTGTTCGCTAGTAACAGGGGTTTGATTGTCACCACTCACATGCTTCTCCTTATGTGGTTCATTTAAGGCATAAAAAGGGACTTATCTAAGAGTAATTCTATAAGTTGAGTCGAGTATATATATATTTAAATTGTATATTGTTGATTATTTATAAGGCGCTAAATGAGGAGTTAAACCGCCTGGGCAACCCCTTCAAGTGGTAAGTCTGTCGGCTGTCCTGCTGCGGCGGCTTCCGTGTTTGCTGCTGCCGCTTCGGCCTCTTCAGGTGTTGGCTCCGGTGCCATTTGTTGCTGTGCTTGCCCTTGAGCGTCTTTTATCAATTCCGCAACATCTGATTTATACTGGTCTAAAACCGCAACCACATCCTCATCCGCATCTTTTTCTCTCGCAAGTGCGTGGTATTGAGTGGCCGTTATATACGCGTACTGGATATCGTCATCCGGTTCAGGTAAATCATAAGGTTTCCCTGCTAGAATATTATCAAGATTCTTATTAATCACTCTTTGTGACGCAAACATCAAAGTCTTTTTCGCGTCAAAATCAGGGAAGTCAAGCAGCGGTAGAATCATATCGGGTGGAATTAAATTCGATTGCGCTAAACGCTCAATATCTGCAATTCTGCCAGATGGTATCGTGGAAAGAGCACTAGTAGGAAAACACTGCATAACATAGCCAGTTTTATCAATCTGCACATCTTCCCATTTAATCACATCCATTCCACGGGAACGCTCAAACGCCGAAACTTCATAGTTGGGGCCTATTTCACGCACATAATCCAGCATAATTTCAGCCGCATCCAAGTGCATTTGTTCGTAAGCGTGAACCGTTTGAGAAAATCTCTCTGTTTCACTATCGCGATATTCCACAATGGCTTTCCCACTTGAAAGCTTGCCTGGCACTGTGCTTGCCGCGCTTAACTCACTGATACCCTCTTCGCGGTAAGCCCAATTATAGTAAAGGCCGACCTGTTCGAGAGCCCCTACAGGTGCTGCATTTGGCGCTGAAACCATGGGAGGCGTATCGCCTTTGTATGGCATAAACGTTGCCACAGCGTTGTTAAGTAGCCGCGGATTGATGGTGCCATCTCTGTAAAAGACTTTTGGGCTGCTAAGCAAATGCATTGATTTCTGTACTGTGAGCAAAAGGCGGTTAATTTCAAGCTGAATCCCCGTTAGATTTTCAGCAATGCCTGTGCCAAAATAGCCATACAATGGCTCTCTGTAACGCATTACTGGGAATGGGAATTGTTCAAAAGGCCAATCCTCATCAAGCAAACATTGGCCATCAACACAAATAACGTGGCGGCCTTTTCGGTCACCGCGTGGTGTCGCCCACCCTTCAATAACTAAAACAGTTTGCAAATACTGCTGATTATAATTCTGATATTCGCTGTCAACCTTAGCATTTAAAATGGTGGCCGTGTGCTCGGGGAATATCGTAATCAAAGCCTTTTTTGATATCCACCGAACTTGTTGAATCGCTTGTGGATTTTTATAGTATCCATCCGCTGGGTCTACCACAATTTCATCGGGCATAACTCTTTCGCTTCCAACACGAAAGCGCTGTTTTTCGTTCTTTAATTTCTTAGGAACCTTATCGATGTAAGTTTTAGGAATTCCAGTCCCAAAGATACAAGCATCACGGAAACAAACCCTGCTCACTGCATGAAAATTAGTCTCATAAAAAAGACCTTGCGTGTATCGATTTAGATTTTCAGCCTTGCTTTGCTGTAATAAATCACCGCCAGATGTGAGGAAACGGGGCCTCACAGGCTGTTTAGTGATTTTGGCTGTAACAGCATCAACCACACTTTTGATGACGTTAAGCTTAAGGGAAACGCTGTTAGGGTTACGAAAACCTACGTCGTCCCGTCGGATACCATAGGTCACACCACGCAACGAATTATAATAACGGTTAGAATAAAGCCTTGCGTGACGCAAGTTTAGGTAACTGTGATAATTTTCCTGGTCTTCAATTATTCCGCGCGTATATTCATCTAAAAGATAGGCTCTTGTTTGGGAATCAGTTGCCTCCCACCACGCCTGATTTTCAATCATGTTTTCCATTTTTTAAGCCCCCGCACTGCCAAAAAGCAAGTCATCAGGATGATCCTTTGAAGGGTCATTCCTAACACCATCCGTAGGTTTATCCTCTTCTTTTTCAGGTTTAGACTCGGAATAAAAGTCATTTACTGTGCTAAAATGTGGGTCTAACTTAATATGTGTCCCCATGTAATTTAACTCAAAAACCCCGTTACTTTTGCAATGGTCAATAAGTTCTTTTAATTGTTCCACGCTCAAAAATGATTTTTTGTGACTCATATCACCCCCTTGAAAAAAACAATATCATAGCCACGCATCCACTGCGTCTAACGGCTCATAAAGTTCTGGCTCTAATTCTGGATCAAACTCATTTTCTCTTTTTGTATCTTGTTCGATAACTTCCTCATACATTTTATCCTCTTCGGTCACCTCCTCGCTTTTTTGGTAGTTATAACAATCGGTATTGCGTACGGCATAAAAGGAACTGTCTAAAAGGTGATCCTCCTGCCCTTCAAGTGGTAAATCAGGCCTTTTCGGGTCTTTTTCTGTTTCCGCAAACTCCTTAATTGACTTATAATTCTTTTGTAAAATCTTAAAACGCGACGTCATCAATAATTCGTTTGTAATCTCGATGGAGTTACCTTTTCCACTCTTAACAGCATCTTGCAAATGTAAGTCATGGTGTTTACTGTAATCTTTTAAGATTGCGCGACCCAGGCCGCCATAATCCGCCGCTGTATCACCATAAGTGATATTTTCTTTTTCCATTATGAGCTTTAATTCATTCGCAAACTCCGTCGGTGTTACGCCTGCTTTTTTGTATTCGTGAACTAGATAAATACAATCTTCGATTTCATACAGCACTACATATGCCATCGAGTCACGATAGCCGAAGTCAACGCCTAAATATTTTTTGACAGGCCCCGCAGGGACTTCGGCAGCAATATTCTTTTGAGGGCAAAATTTAAGAAGTAAACGACTGCTGTCGTAAACAAATTCACCCATATACTCGCGGCGATAAACTGGATGTGAGTCTGTCCAGCCCCTTTTCTTTTTAATTGCCGCCAAAACTTGTTCAAGGTTATCCCTAATGTACGGATTGTCGCGAAAAGTCCAATAGTGGGAACTCCATCCCTCATCATTGTAAGCCTGCTCAAAAGCCGTATTCGGCACCGGTGGTGGCGTTCCTTGCATGGTTATGCGGCCATTGACGTCCCCTAGTGCTGGGCCAATCACCTCATCAATGAGCTTGTCGATAAAATCGTTTCGGAAAGAACCGGCCTCGTCAATAATGACTAAATAATATTTCGTACCGCGGAAAGTCTCGATAACTTTGGGGTGGTCGGCGCCAACAAAATCAACGATTACATCATTATGCAAGAAAGTAACCTGCATTTTAGAATCATTTTTTTTGTAATGCTTACCCTCTATATAACCAAGGTCTTTAAGTATTTTTTTAAATGGTATGTATCCATTTTTTTCGACTTGTGGATTGGTAAGGCCTAGGAAAAGGCAAATGCCAGGCTGAAGGGCTTCATCAGCCGTTATGATGAGGTCGTATAAGGATAACGTTGTTTTACCGCCACGGCGTGACGATAAATTGCAACGAAATATACTTCTGTCAAGCAGCGCTTTCTTTTGTGCTGGAAACAATGTCTTTAGTATCTTTTGGCGGATGTTTTGAGGTCTTTCCTCGATTACGTACCGGCCTAGAAACTTTTTTGGTATCCGCATCCTGTGTCCTGTCCACGCGCACATAGTCTACAGAGTGCATGGGAACGAAAATACTGTTTAAAAAAATACCACATTGGCCGGCTTCCACGCCAAAAAAGCAATCATCTAACTCTGTTTGTTCAAACATACACTTTCGGATGTATGGCCTTATGGTTCTCTTTAATTTGACTTCTATTATTTTCATTCTTTCGCCTTTCTAAAAAGCCGCTTTGTGTGTGTGTTGCGGCGGTCAAGAAAAATTAAATGCGCATTGCTTAAAAATCTCTGTTTCCAGCGGCTTATCTCTTTGGAATTGACCCCGAATTCAATAGAAAGAGCTTCCAAAGTGTGCCCTTCGATAGCTCTTATAACCAACTGCGCTTTAAACTTTGGAGTGTATTTTTTCATAATTCACAATAATAAAGGGTTATAGGTAAGCTTTAATTGCTCAAGTTTTTTAAACTTACGTTCCCCGTGAGTCCGTATAGGGTAATTAAGTTCATATTCCTCTTTTTCACCAAATGCCTCTATAAAAAGAAAAGATGCTATGCTTTTTTGCCTCCAATGATGTTTCACATAAACATAAAACACTGTGTCGGTATCATAAATAATATAGCCATAAACTTGCTCTGGTTCTTGAGGATTACACGCCACTAAACAATTGAAGTTATTTAACAACGTGTTAATTTTCTTTGAAAATAAAGCGTTAAAGAAACTCAACGGTATCTCTTTAAAAGCTTCGCTGCGTTTAGCGCTTTGCAAAAATGAGTTATAAACAAATCTTTTATCGATATCCTCATCATACTTGCGCGCAATAACGCAGTTTCTAACATTTTGCAGGTGCTTCAATTGTAATCCCTACCGCGTTCGCAATTTCGGGCTTTTCCTTCAGCATCGCTTTAATAAGTGTAATCATTTGCGATTCAGATAATTCAACGCGATCTTTTTGGTATGCCCTTAATTCTGTTGAAATATCCCGAGTGACGCGCGCAAGCGTCTCAAAACGCTTTAAATAGTCTTCAGCCATTGGCCCCTCAGCTTCCGCGGAACGTTCAACTTTTACCAGTTCACGCGCCGCAATAATCATGAAACGAATGTAAAGGTCATCTAACTGAAGCTTTTTAATGTTTTCAACTAGCTCATTAATTTGACTCATCGTTTTTAGCTGCCCTAGCAGTTGGCTTTTTTCTTAGCGTGTAATGGTCTAACTCACTTATGAAGTTATTCACTGTAGCGTTACGTTGAGCGTGATTATCCTCCGGTAACTGCATTTTTTTGCAATGCATGTTTAAGCTAAGCACAAAACTTTTAATAGCCTCGATGTCAAGTAGTGGTTGATTCATTGCACAAACTTTCCCAAGCAAGCAGCCTAAGCCACTCTTTTAATTCAACGTTTAAACGCTTGATATGGCGTTCTACTGTTTTTGAGCACATCCTATACCCTGTTCCCTCTTTGACGCCTTCATAGGTTAACATTCTGGCAATGGTTTCGTACGTGTAATTTCCGTCAAGGTAAAGTTCCCACATCCTGCGCAAAAAAGGCTTTTTCTTTTCCTTTTTGCTTCCCCAACCAGGCCAGTCGTGCAAAAACCGTTGCGCCGCATACCAATACTGTGGCTCATTTGCCGCTAGTTTGCGGATGACTGCTTCGGTGTTTTGCCGCCAGGTGTCCTTTAAAGGCTCGTTAGGGATTGGCTCCATGAACTGGTCAAAAGTCTCTAATTCGTTAAATCCTTCCGAGCGAATACGTTGATACCACTCAAGTATCAACGATGGCGGAATGATTGAATTTGCAACTGTTGGCCTTGTTCTCAAGTTACCCCCCACCTTTAAAATACATATTCTTTTTTGAAATAATAAGGTTTACAATTCGTTGCTGATTTATTTTGACGCAAAAAAAGACAGTCATTGTATCCTAATGACTGTCTAGCTTTGATTGGTTGAGTGGTTTACTCATTCTTAGTTAGTTACATAACTGCATAGGAGTTTCGATTTTCCCATAGCCCAACAAAGTGTTTTAGGGATATTTGTGCGCCACATGCAGGTCACATGTAACTAGCGTTAAATATCACTAGCGGCGCAACTCTTGTTTAACATAGTTTTTGCGCCCATTTGAAGGTACGACGTGCCTGGTTATGTCGTTCTCTCGCTTTGGAGGGAAGCACTTTGAAGGCACCTAACCCACCTAACCACTCAATAACATCGTCAAAACGGGTGTATTCTCGCACCGCTATCAGTAAGAATTTGTTGAATTCCCCCGCCAAATTAATTTCACTGGGCTTTGTTTTTTGAGCCCGTGTAATTGTTTTGACCTGCGCAAGCGCAAATTTATCCACAAGCCTGTAAGTTTTGGCCTTCACACCCGCGGCCGTCTTTGAGCAAATACAAGTTATTATTTTCCGCTCGCAGGCCCACCTTAAATACCTGGACGCTGTCGGAATTGAAACGCCCAAGGTTGCTGCTACTTTGTGTGTCGAAATACTAAAGCCCTCGGCGCTCGCGAGTCTACCCTCACTCAAAAGTATTTTTATGCACTTCTTAAAATTTGACTTTGCTTTTTTGTTAATCCTCTTTAAATACTTTTTAGATACATGGGCTTTACCACTGTATCTATAAGGTTTTGTTGATTCTTTTGGTTTTGTTGCTATACTCCATAAAGAGTATCTATCCCTATATATCTCTTTATGGATGTCCCACGACATCCATTTAATTCGCGCCCACACTAAATTTGTGATTTTTAACATCTGCTCTAAAGATTTTACATAACATCTGCATATTGATGCAGGACTATAATCCACGTATTTTTCTAATGGAAACGGTAAATTTAATTGAATGTTTTCCACTACTTGCTTAACCCGCGGCAGTGTCCATTTTTGAACGTTCTCAGGAAAATTCGCGGAAATAAAAATCTTGAGGTGACCGCTTGGCGTGTAGTCAACTAACCACGATTGTGGCTCAAAAAGCTGCTCGCACTGCGTTTCTAATAGGATTTTGAAGTCATGCCAGGAAAGCCCTTTAGGCCTGCCGTCAATATCCAACGCAAGTAAATTACGTGGAAGACTTATAAGTGGCAGGTCTTCTTTATTCACATTTTCGCCGAACATGGCCGCCGCACGTTCGTACGGCAGCGGTATTGGCTTAGGACTGTGATTGCAATAAAAAACGGGCTTTTCTGGTGTTTTATGTTCTAAAAACATGGCACCAATAAAGCGAAGATTTCATATAGGCAGCAAAAAACATAACTGCCTCAAAGTTTTTTTAACCTTCAAAAATTTGCTTGTCAAAAAAAACCGCCATTTTATTTTCGCTTTAATAAAATATTTTATGTTACTATTATTACGCATATTGACCAATAAGGAGGCGATAATATGGACAATGTAGCGAGAGAAATTTTAAAAACCTTAAAGGAAACTAATGAAAAAATATCCTCACTAGAAGACTTCATACTCTCAAATTTTAATGATTTAAAAGAAATTATAACTCAAAAAAATAATGATAAAAAAATCCATAACCAGAATATAGCCGACGCAAAAACTCTGTTCGTTAATAATTTTGACCACTTAAGACTAGCTCAAATTGCAGAACGTGAAGCAGATAAAGGGTTAGTTTGGGATGGCCCAGACAGCGAAGCACACAAGTATTTGGAATTTATGTTTCCAGAATTAAAACAGAATCCACCCGACCGCAATTTGACTCATGACCAATATTATCCCTTTTGTGCTGCGTTCGTAATGTGGTGTTTGAATGAGGCAGGATTCCCAACCCATGAAACGTGGAAAGCACCCTTTAGCGAAAGCCACCTACCGAGAACGTCTGTTTATGGCCTCAAGCAATTCATGCGAAAGGTAGGCAACCTCTACAATCTCGCAACCTGGAAAATTAACCCGCGGCCTGGTGATATATACTTCCTGCGCAAATACAACAGTCACAGAGAACGTGAGCTAGTGCATGTGGGAATCGTCGTCGATGTGGACTCAAGTCACAATTTTATTATTGGGGCAGAGGGGAACACTACTGTACGTGGGAAAAAACGCTGTGTCGCTATGGTAAAGCGCAAAATAACTCATCGAATTCACAGCTGGGGTAGAATCAACATGAAGCAAACATTAAAAACTATAGATAAAACAACCGAGCCGCTACCTATGGAGGGGTAACGGCTAAGCTGTGTTTTTATTTATAATCTTCGCTAAAGGTGCTAGCCTTCAGTACTTCTATTTATACGCATATCTATTATAAAAGTCAAGTTTATTTGTACTCTTTTTTTATTTGTTTAATTGCCATTTTGTTTTATGGTTATTACAATTTACAATGTTGTAATTATTTGATATTTTTTTAAATCGCGTTTGCCCTCTAAAATCCCACAGCTTTTTTCAAAATCGGAATGAGTCTTATTAGTAACGTTAATTTTGGCCAGTGTTAATTCTGTCGAAACCGTTAGCAATACAGGTAAATTCATCAACTCCAGACGTGTTGTCATTAATTCGGATGGTAAACGCGTCATCACTAGACGCTTGCAGGCGTATACCGTATGTATAACCAAACGCCTTTTTGAGGTTGAGAATTGGAATATAGGCCTCGCTGTTGCCGGAAACGTTGGCAGCCCTGAAAGCCGTTGTCCCATCACCAAATGCAGGTTCTCCCTGGGCTAAACTCACAAAATCATAATTTGTTTGTAAACCGGTTAGTGACAGACTCACAATGCCATTAGGTGCCGCAGGGTTGTTAAATTCGATATCACATCCATTTGGGAGCACCCCAATGTTACCAAACTGGTTCAGCGTGGCGTTTTGGTCTGCAATTACAAACGCAAGGGATGTTATGTATCTCTCAACATTTGGGTCTGAATTGGCCATTATTTGAAACTCAACGGGTGAAGCGGGAGAAGCTGCCACCCTCATATCAAAAGAACCGGCACTATTCCGAAAATAATCCCTAAACGGGAGTTGAGTGACTGGCGCGCCAAAGATTGGAACACCCTCATCAATTGTATATAGAGCGCCATCGGGGTTTACCCGCGTTCTTTTCCCACTTAAAGGGTCTTTAATAAAGAACGATACAGGCATTTTAAGACTCCATATAAAAGGAAACTAGAAACGTTAAAAACTGCGCTGTGTTGCCTGCTGGGGTCGTCCAGGTAAACCCAATCGAAGACCCTAATGGGACAACCGTCGTTGTCTGGAAAATATCCCTACCAACTGAAACCGGTGTCGGTAAAGGAATTGCAGGGCCAGGCGTGAGTGTTAAAGCTGTACCGTCTCCCACATATGCCTCTATATCTGGTGTGTTAGATGAATCAAACTTAATATTTGACACTACTGCTGGGTTAGCAGTAGAAACTAACGTGCCGCCAGAAGGGTTTTTATAGAGATTTAAGAAAGCGTTGCCGGTGCCACTCGCAGACACACCATAAAAGGCGTCATACGCTGTAATTATAAGATTGCGCCCTTGACCACCCTCACCCGAGCGGTCGTTGTTTTTGATGTAAGCAATCCCAACCTCGGTAGCTGATAACGATGTGTTAGGGACAATAAAATAAGCAACGTAACTATTTTGATTTAGCGCCGCAGTTAGATATGCCGACTCCTGCGTGGCTTTAACCATAAGGCGGTTAATACCCGCAATTTTGCGCACTTCAGCCGCAAAACCCGTGAGGGCATCTTGTATAATTCCCATTAGTTCACCTCACTGCATTCAACGTCAACGTCGAGTTCTAAATGTTTATTTTGGAGGTCTGTGACAGCCTCAAGATGTTTATTTAATATTTTCAATTGTTTAATAAAGAGCTTATTGAGTTCAGCCTGGGTTATGGTGCCCTCTTGTATTTCACGCTCAATATTTTCCAGTGTGACCTCGCTTTGTTCAGAATAACGGGGAGGCCACACAGACCACGTCTGTGTCATGATTTCCCCTATATATCTGCGGATTTAAAAATAGCGGCCACTGTGCCCGTACCTGAACCGGATGAGTGAACAAATTGAATTTGATAATCTTCGAAAGCTAAAAAATCTTGTGTGAAGGCATGCCCTGTTATTCCGGAAGTGTTCACGGTATCTATTTCAACAAAATCCATGACTTTGTTGACGCGGGCAAAAAGTTTGAGGTCACCCACTGGTGACCCTGTCCACTGCACTTGGATTGCGCCAAACGCAAGGCGATCGGTGGGGATTTCATCACCCACATAATTGGCCGATAAATCGGCCGAGGTCGTCCAGACCTTTTTATTTATTCTCATCGGAAAACTACCCGAAAGCTGCCGAAGTAGGCGCCTCCTGCTCGCTTAAATCTAGTTTATCTAAGCCTTTGGCACGTGGTTTCCCAACTTGCCCCGCGGCCTGCGGCTCTTGTGCCTGGGTTGTGTCTTCTCTTTGGCCATACACAATTTGTTGTGTAAGCGCGATATCTTGCAGTGACGCAGTCACCGGAATATCAAACATGTATTGTAACCTAAGTTTACTTTGCCTGGGAAGATCCTTTTTTGTAGTGAGCGTTTTGACTGCCTCAAGGTATAACTCACTGTAAAGTTTTGGATGTGCGCGCCGAAATGCTTCCATACCGGTGGTGGTCGCGCGCCCTTCTTTGATTTCCGCTAGATACTCCGAAGGCGAGAATGAGGCCACCATAATTTCGTTGATTTTCCGCACTTGCCCTGGGCTAAGGTTGCGGCCATCCTTTTTAATAAGCTTTGCATCCAAATTAGGTGGAACCACTTGCGCTACCAGGCTTTTTGCAACATTGAGTTGCCTTTGCATTACAGCCGCATATTTCGGGGCAATTATTCCCAGGGAAGCCACCCGCTTGTCCATTGTTTTGAACAAAGTACCATCATTTAAACCCTGTATAATTGCCTCTTTGCCGTCTTTTTCTTTCTTATCAGCCATCTGATAAATAATGGGATAAAAACCCGCAATTGATTTTCTAGGGAGTGAAGGGCTTTTCTTTTCAAATGCCTTTGAAAATCCCCGTAACTCTCTATTGAATTTTAAAATGCTTTTTTCCATGTTCATCAAATGCTTTGATATTGCTACGGGATTAGAGAGTGCTTGCCCCATTACTGCACCTGGTACGCCGCCTAGATACCCGCCTAAAACCATTGCTGCGAGGTTACGACCGGTCTGCTTTTCAAGTGATTGAACACCCCTCGCTATGCCGACAAGTTTGTTAATTTTATCAATATTTGCGTTAATCTGGGTGTCCGGCATGAATTCCGAAACAGCATTTTTAGCCCCTTTAAATTGCTCTTCAATTGCTTTTTGTGCATTTTTAATGGTAACTTTTCTGCCCGTAACTGTTGGCATTCTCAACGTTTTGGCTATTAATCTGGGGTCAAACCCCATCCCCTTTTGTAATGAACGCGCTAGGTCTGGGTCTGCCGCATCTGCTATTTTTTGGAATTCCGCAACGCTCCCAAGCTTTCTAAGCACACTATATGGCTCGATTATTGAACCATATAACTTGTCGGCAAGTTTGAACTTTTCACCCGCCGAGCCAAAGTTTTTATAGTTTTTGAGTTTTGTATCCGCTTCTTTCCGTATGCCTTGCATAAGGTCAAAAGTCTCACGCTCACGAAATGTAAGTGGCTCTTGCTTCTTTAGCTTCGCACGGTAGCCGCTAACAATATCATCAACCTGTTTCTTAACGTTCTGTAAGCCCCTTGCATAATCTCGTAGAGTATCAATGTTTTGCGTGTCAAAAGTTTCCGTGATTGTGGCAAAACGTCTCGCTATCCCCTCATCATAGCGAGCTGGGGCAAATTCAATCTGTTGCGCCGCATCAAGTATGTCGTCCTCCATTTTGACCATGTTGGCGACAACATCCTCACTTTCTTGAACCGATTTATTCATAAAAGTGTCGGCATAGCCTTCAGCACGAATTCGCGAGCTGTGTTTGAGTTGGTCATCAGCTTGCATCATGAATTTATTTACCTCGGCAGCAATATCCTCATCAGCAGATGAAACACTGTCCAGGTATTTGGCTAGCTGGGCTTGGTCATTCTTATTGGCATCAAATAAATCTTGAATGAGTTTTGGGTCACCGCCTCTAAGCTTCATACTTTTGGCGTATAAGTCCCTAACACCTGTCCACAATTTTGGACTAGAGGCTAAATCACTGGCCTTGGTTATACCCGCCTTTAAGGCTTTGCCTAAAATTGGTAACGAAGCACCCGCAGCACCACCAAAAACAGCACCGGTGAGGGCATCACCCATCACCTTGCCGTAGTTAGCTTCCTCATCCCCTAACAGCGCCTCATCAACTAGAGAACGGCCGCCTGTATATAGCGCACCCTCTACCGCACTGCCTATGCCTAATTCGAGGGCTTTTTTCTTTGCCCCCTCTTTTAAACCGTACTTGGCCGCAATCTTTTTCGCGGCTTTGCTACCGACCTGTGTTCCAAGCTTAGAAATTGCCGCAGCACCAGTTTTTGAGGCGAGGCGACCCGCAAGCGAAGCAGGCCCCGCAAGCATGACAGGAACCACTGTGCCAGCAACATCACCAACCAGTGAAGCTTTTGGGTTAGCTTCTTTAAGCCCCTTCAAAGTATCGTCATAACCAAGCTTTTCGATTGCAACATCCGATAGGCCTACTGTCGCACCACGAACAGCACCGAGCACACCGGCACTTAGTGGCGCGTCATAGGCCTCATTGATGATTTTCTGCTTTTCCTCTTGCCCTCGGCGCTCAATATCCTCCATTGAGCCAATCTGTATACCGTCCGCAATAGCCTCATCGATGTTGTTATTCAGATAGCTTGCTGGTGCGTTCAGAATTCCCTGGCTGTCTTTGACCACAAATTCCATGGGCAAACCGTCGTCGTCAAACTCTGGGAGCTTCCAACGACCGGTTTTAATGCCTTGTAGCACCTCACTGTCTGGCGCCATGCCTTCAGTGCCATCGGCAAGTAATACTCGGGTGCGGTTCAATCTTTCAGCCATGGCATGAGTCCTATTGGTTACGTTATTGGTTAGTTTGCTGCCTTAAGCGTGAACCTTGTTTTGCATCCCCTGGAAGCACTGCACGTTCAAAAGCGCCACCCGCAGCCTGTTGCATACCTTGGATAGCCCTTAAACGCGCTTCACGCTTTTGATTCAACACTGCAAGGCTATCACCAGTTTGTGGGAAGTATTTAAGTTCCTCCGTTTTGAATTCCTCCGGTGAAATAGCCGCACCGGATTCTTTCCTCAAAACAGCAGTTACAAAGTTACGCTTTAACTGTTCAAATTGCTGGGCTTGTTCGCTCTTAAAAATGTTTGGCAGGAAGCGCCCAATCCCCGCCGAAAGCGCTTGGGGTTCATATTCCTTGCGCAAAACCTCGAAATTCTTTTCCGCATCAAGCATCCTATTTGCAAATACATTGGCGTTTGTCTGGTCAACGGTAAACTTTTCTGGTTTCTTAGCCTTACCCGCAAGCGCGGTCGGTGATAATCTTCGCGTCGTCGTTACCGTCTGTGTTTGTGGTGTTTCTAATTGCGCCATTTTTACAATTGCATCCGCCGATTTTATCCTTAGACTTTTCGCTAAATCATCCAAAGCATCGGCTTTTTCCTGGCTATCAGCCTTTGCCTTAAGGCCCTCGACTTTTTGGGCAACTGCCTGCAAGCGTGTCGCGAGGAGGTTTTCCTTAAACGCTTCATCACTTTTAAATCTCGCACGTCGAGTTGTGAGGTCTGCCAACTGTTCTTTATTACGCGCCTTTTTAGCATCTAAATCCCTTATTTGCTCTTTAACATCAGCATCAGCCACTTTCATGATTGTGTCGAGCGCCTGGTTTCTGCCGCCAGCCAATCCCTGGCCAATACCGCCCAAAATAGCTGCTATCGTTGAAATAATAATTCCACCAGTATCCTGGTTTTTCCAAAATCGTGAAGAGTCGATTTTTTGTTCCGAAAGCGCAGTTGCTTCTTTATTTAGTTCCTCCTCTTCTTTTTGAATTTGCTCTTGAAAAGCCTGCTCACGCTCGGCCTGAAGTGTGCGAAACTCTTCAGTATCTAGGGCCGCTTGCTTTTGCTCAAACTCGATATCAGCGCCCAACTGTAACGCTCGGTTTTTGCGATTTTCAATATCTGCCTGTGATTGGCCCTCGGGGCTTAGCTCGGCCTCAAGCACTTTGCGGGCCGCATCAGGAATTCTAACGCCGCTCTTTTGAACGGTCTGTGTCGTAGTTTCAAATGGAATGGCACCCACTTGGGACTTATCGACGCCCACAGTTCTTTCCTGTGCCGGTACAGTGTTTAAATCAACATTCCTAGGCTGCGTGTCTTCAATAATTGGCTCATCCGAGGAACGCCTTTGTATCTGTGGAATTTGTAGAGGAATGCGCTCCGGACTCGGCGGAATTCTTTCCGTCGGTTGCGCTGCCGCTGGGACACCCACCATTGTTTGTGCCGCGTCTTTGATGAAAGAGCCTGCGCTAGGCCGTAAAGGCTGTGAGGGTGGCATCATCGGAAGTTCCTCCGGTGCGGCTGGCGGTGGTGGCTCGCCACCGGTCACCATAGGGAATTCCCGCACTGGCGCAGGTTCACCACCTACAATCATTGGGAATTGTGGCGCTGCCGGCTGTTGCATTTCAATTTCGCGGTCAATGGCGTTAATTGCAGTCTGTATTCTCATTTGATTCTGTGGGTTTGCAACCTGCATCATTTGCGAAAACTTGTCACGTTGCGCTTGCAACTCTTCTAAACTCGCCATTATGCGCCTCCCTCAAGCTGCCTAAGCCGCTGATTTAAATTACCAAAAGATGCTAACAACATGCCAATATCCGGCTTAACAGTCTTTAGGCCTGCCATTTCCTCAACCATGCCCTCACCGGCTGGCGTTTGCTCCACATCCTGCGCCATGACGCCTGTTTGCTTTTCATTGCCGCCTTTATAATTGAAGTCTTTCGGTGAGATTGAGTCGAGAAATGCTTGCACTGATTGGTTGCCATCTGTGACGTTTTCCTTTGCTCTTTCATCCGAGAGAATTGCCGCCGCCCCTAATGAGCCTAAAGCCCCTGTAATACCGCCGAGGATGCCCGTTTTTGCTTGTTCCGCTTGAGCTCGTGCTTGCTGTGCTGCTTGTTCCGCAGCCGTGTTAACTCCTAAATCCTGCGCTCGCATAGTCAATTCAGCCTGTTGGCGCGCTTGGTCGGCTGTAAACCCCTGTTGCAACAGCTGTGACTCAAGTTGCGCCATTCGTTGCAACTGTTGGTCATCAAGCTGCGCCTGTAGAGTGGTTTGGCGCGCAAGCCTGTCGGCCTCCGTCTGGAAACCTGTTAGTCCTGCCTGCTGCTCTAACTGCGCTTGCCTCGCTGCGCGGTCGGTGGCGGCTTGAAACCCTGCAAGGCCCGCTTGCTGCTCTAGCTGTGCTTGCGCAATGCCCCTTTGTAAGTCTTGCCCCCTCACTGCCCCTAGACCACCTAATAAAGCTTGTTCAGCTTGCGCTCGCTCTTGCTGGCCTAAAATAGCGGCTTCCCCTGCCCCTGCTTGCATGGCTTGGGAACCTTGAACAGCTGCTAACCTTTGTGCGGCTGGCGTGCCGGCTACGTTTGCCGCCGCTGTTTGAGCCGCAAGGGTTTGCTCTAAATTCCTGCGAAACTGTTGTTCGGCAACTGTAGGCGCTGCGCCAGTAGCGCGCTGCTTAATAAGATTAAGCGCCTCCATTTGGCCGCCGCGAAGCTCTTGCCCTGCGGTTCCTAATTGAGCAGCTTGAGGCCCTTGAACTGCCGCAATTTGCGCAGCCTTTGGGGCCTGTAAACCAGGTATTTGAACTTGGGGTGCTGCCCTTTGCCCTAAGCGGTTTAGGGCTTCCATGCCTCTTTGTTGAATGCCGGCTTGTCCTTTGCGTTGCATTTCCCGAATTTGTTCGGGAGTGGCTGCCCCTCGCCTTAAATCCGAAGCGCTTGCAGTTGAAACAGGCCTAGTGGGGTCTAATTTACGCCCAATATCCTTAAGTTTATCACCAGTTAGAATATCAATGCCGGTCCCAACTGGTCCTAACACCGCGCCAAAGTCAACCATTTAAAACCCCCTTCGCCCATTCGGACACAACAAAATACAATAACATATTTTACCCTTTATGTGCTAGCAATAGTTAGTCCTGAATTCGGTTTTCTTGTCGTTGGTTTGACACCGACTCGGAACGAAAATCCATTTAATTCAAACCCTTTAGTTAAATCAGAGTTAGGTGAACTGTCCTGAATTCTAACCCTAATTGAGGTGCATTTTTGAATAGCAGGCAAAAACCTGTAATAAAACACGTTATCGCCTGAACCACCCCCATAAATCTCGCTACCATAAGGGCTTTCCTCACCGTAAAGTAAGTTGGTTTCAGGTGTCCAAAAGAATGACTCGCGGTAGCTTTCTTTGAAGTCGTAGGCAATTGATACCACGGCGCTTAAAGCGTCTTTGTAGTTGCCAACCGTCTGGATTTCATAAACTCTTTTAAAACCATTAATTCCGCCAAATGAAAACCAACCTGTTTCAATCGTTCTGATGATAGGCTTAAGGCGGTCTCCGTAATAGTCTTTGACTTCGTTCTCAACCACTCGGTCATCCTCATTTATTTTATAATAGACAGAGTTTAGGTTGATAGCGCTGCGTGACTCATAATTATCAAAGGTGTACCACTGGTTAAAATAGTAGTTGAAAACCACTGTTTGTGCATCGGAATGCGTGAATCTTACCTCGTTTGCATCCTCAATCAACACAGCCGAAGTCATGTTAAAATTATTAAAGTCCTCTACTGGCGCGCCAATATAATTAACATTTAGGCCACGGTCCAACAGGTAAATGCCTTTTTGGCTTTTGAACATCAAACCTAGTTCCATCGAAACAATAGTATTGGCATCCATAGTGCCGACGTCTGAAGTAATTAACTGTAGGTTATAGCTGCCGCCTTGCCCGATGGCGTTAGGCCCATTCCCAGTAAG
>OBJS01000107.1_pt1 | contig 34202 bp, 30 predicted proteins | sample 1519851 | NCBI WGS metagenome assembly OBJS01 (sample SAMN03019806, study PRJEB22545) | beach sand metagenome | biome: beach; feature: sea beach; material: beach sand | place: USA: Municipal Pensacola Beach, FL | collected 2010-10-20 | depth 25-47 cm m
CGCGCCAGACGTTCGCTTTGCGCGTTGAGCTCGGCCAGCTCGCGGCGGAGCTGCTCGGCGCGGGCGCGCTCCTTCTCGACCACGGCGGCCGGCGCGCGCTCCACGAACGCCGGGTTCTCAAGGCGCCCGGTCAGTCCCGTCAGCTCCTTTTCCGTCCGCTCCAGTTGCTTGTCCAGCCGCTTGAGTTCCGCCGCGACATCGATCAGCCCCGCTAGGGGTACGGCGATCTTCAGATCGCCCAGGATCGCCAGGGCGGCTTCCGGCAGGGCCTCACCCGGTGATAGGAAGAGCACGCTCTCCAGCCGTGCCAGCTTGTCGAGATAGGGGCGATAGGCCGCGAGGCGGCGGCGGTCCTCGTCGCCGGCGTCCTGCAGACAGACCGGCAATGGCCGGCTTGGGGCGATGTCCATCTCGCCGCGGATGCGGCGGATGCCGAGGATGAAACCCATCACCCAGTCCATGTCCGCCTCGGCGACCGCGTCGATGCGGCTGGCATCCGGCGTGGGATAAGGGGCCGTCATGATGGTCGCGCCAGTGCGGCCGGCCAGCGGCGCGACGCTTTGCCACAGCGCTTCGGTGATGAAGGGCATGAAGGGGTGCAGCAGGCGCAGTGCGGTTTCCAGCACCCGTACCAGGGTGCGGCGGGTGCCGCGCAGTACTGCCGCATCGGCCGCGGCATCCTGCAGCGTGGTCTTGGCCAGTTCCAGATACCAGTCGCAGTACTCGCCCCAGACGAATTCATAGGCGGCGCTCGCCGCCAGATCGAAGCGGTAGCCGTCGAGCTGCTCGCGCACCGTGGCCTCAGTGCGCTGTAGCCGCGAGATGATCCAGCGTTCGGCCAGTCCCAGCGTGACCGGTGCATCATTGAGCCCGGTGTCCTGTCCCTCGCAGTTCATCAGCACGAAGCGGGCGGCGTTCCACAGCTTGTTGCAGAAGTTGCGGTAGCCCTCGATGCGGCCGAGGTCGAACTTGATGTCGCGGCCGGTGGAGGCGAGCGAGCAGAAGGTGTAGCGCAGCGCGTCGGTACCGAAGGCTGGAATTCCATCGGGAAACTGACGTTTCGTCGCCTGTTCGATCTTCTGGGCCATCTGTGGCTGCATCAGGCCGCTGGTGCGCTTGGCGATGAGCTCGGGCAGGGTGATGCCATCGATGAGATCGATCGGGTCGAGCACGTTGCCCTTGGACTTGGACATCTTCTGACCTTCGGCGTCGCGCACCAGGCCGTGGATGTAGACCTCGCGAAACGGCACCTCCCCGGTGAATTTGAGCCCCATCATGATCATGCGGGCGACCCAGAAGAAGATGATGTCGAAGCCGGTCACCAGCACCGAGGTGGGGTAGAAGGCGCGCAACTCCGGCGTCTGTTCGGGCCAGCCCAGCGTCGAGAAGGGCCACAGCGCCGAGGAGAACCAGGTGTCGAGTACATCCTCGTCCTGGCGCAGCACCTGCTCGGGCGCGATGCCGTGGCGGGCGCGCACCTCGGCTTCCGAATGGCCGACGTAGACTGCGTCGTGCTCGTCATACCAGGCCGGGATGCGGTGCCCCCACCAGATCTGCCGGCTGATGCACCAGTCCTGGATGTTCTCCAGCCACTGGAAGTAGGTCTTGGCCCAGTTCTCGGGCACGATGCGGATGCGACCTTCCTGGACCGCCGCGATCGCCGGCCGGGTAATGGCAGCCAGTCCGCCGGGGCGGCCGTCAGGCTGGGTCTCGCGGGTGAGATCCACGTACCATTGGTCGGTCAGATACGGCTCGATCACGGCGCCGGTGCGATCCCCGCGCGGCACCATCAGCCGGTGCGGCTTGACCGCTTCCAGCAGTCCCTGGGTCTCAAGGTCGGCGACGATGCGCGCGCGCGCATCGAAGCGGTCGAGACCCTGATACGCGGTCGGTGCCGCTTCGTTGATGCGGGCATCGATGGTGAAGATGTTGATCAACGGCAGGTCGTGCCGGCTGCCGACGGCATGGTCGTTGAAGTCGTGCGCGGGGGTGATCTTGACGCAGCCGGTGCCGAATGCGGGGTCGACGTAGTCGTCGGCGATGATCGGGATCAGTCGGCCGGTCAGCGGCAGCAGGACTTGTCGGCCGATCAGGTGCCGGTAGCGTTCGTCCTCCGGATGCACCGCGACGGCCGTGTCGCCAAGCAGGGTTTCAGGGCGGGTGGTGGCGACGATCAGTACCTGCGGCGTCGGCCGGCCCTCGCCGTCGGCGATGGGATAACGGATGTGCCAGAGCGAACCCGCTTCCTCCTCGCTGACCACCTCAAGGTCGGAGATGGCGGTGTGCAGCACCGGATCCCAGTTCACCAGCCGCTTACCGCGGTAGATCAGCCCCTCTTCATGAAGGCGCACGAACACCTCGGTCACCGCCGCCGACAGTCCCTCGTCCATGGTGAAGCGCTCGCGCGACCAGTCGGCCGAAGCGCCCATGCGGCGCAACTGGCGCGAGATGGTGTTGCCCGACTCGGCTTTCCACTGCCAGACCCGCTCCAGGAAGGCGTCCCGGCCCAGATCATGGCGCGAGCGGCTCTCGGCGGAGAGCTGGCGTTCCACCACCATCTGGGTGGCGATGCCGGCGTGATCGGTGCCCGGCTGCCATAGCGTCGGCGCGCCGCGCATGCGGTGGTAGCGCGTGAGCACGTCCATCAGCGTGTCCTGGAAGGCGTGGCCCATGTGCAGCGTGCCGGTGACGTTGGGTGGCGGGATCATGATGCAGTAGGGCGCCTCACCGGATTGCGCCGGATCAGGGCGGAAATGGCCACCGTCTTCCCAAAAGGCGTACCAGCGCGATTCGATGGCGTGAGGCTCGTAGGACTTGTCCATGGTGTCTCGGATGTCGGAGGAGGGGCAGCGGCCGAATCAGACCGCCAAGGTATGGGTTTGCAGGGAATAGCCCCGATCGCGATAGAAGCGGTAGCGGTCGCGTCCGGCGGCGCGCTGGGCGTCATCGGCGCCGATGAGTTCGACCACGCGCTCGAATCGACTGAAGAACAGCGGAACCGTATCGGTCAGGTTGACCAGCACGTCGCTCAGCCGGTTCGGCGGTTCGGGGGTGCACCCCAACAGAACCGGACTGATGCCGTCTTCCTGAGCCACCGGGATATGGGGCACGAAGCTGCCCTGACGGAAGGTCCAGAGCAGTTCGTCCATATCGGCAAGCGATTCGGCACACGGGGTGTGCACGTAGATTCCGAGGCCTTGACGATACGCCTTGTCGATCAGGCGGCAGGCGGTGTGGCGGATATCATCCGGGCTTCCTTCCGGCAGGAGGTAGAACCCGACGCGGGTCATGCTCAAGCGACCTGCTGTATCAGATATTCGACCAGCAGCGGTACCGGGCGCCCGGTGGCGCCCTTTTCCTTGCCGGATTTCCAGGCGGTGCCGGCAATGTCCAGGTGCGCCCAGCGCTGATGATCGTCCACGAAGCGCCACAGGAAGCAGGCCGCGGTGACGCTGCCGGCCTCGCGGCCGCCGATATTCGCCATGTCGGCGAAATTGCTGTCCAGCTGTTTCTGATACTCGGGCCACAACGGCATCTGCCAGGCGCGATCACCGGTTGCCTCGCCGGCTGCCAGGAGGGCCCTGGCCAGCGTCGCATCGTTGCTGAACAGACCGCTGGCCTGACTGCCCAAGGCGACGACGCATGCGCCGGTGAGTGTGGCGATGTCGATGATGACGCGGGGCTCATAGCGCTTGGCGTAGGTGAGCGCGTCGCAGAGCAGGAGTCGACCTTCGGCGTCGGTATTGAGAATTTCGATGGTTTTGCCGGCCATGCTGGTGACGATGTCACCGGGCTTGCTGGCGTTGCCATCAGGGAGGTTTTCACTGGCCGGGATGATGCCGACCAGATGAATGGGCAATTGCATTTGCGAGACGGCCTTGAAGGTGCCGAGCACGCTGGCGGCACCGCACATGTCGAATTTCATCTCGTCCATGGCGGCGCCGGGTTTGAGCGAAATACCGCCCGAATCGAAGGTGACGCCTTTGCCGACCAGAGCGATGGGGGGTTCTCTGCCCATGCCGGCGCCGTATTCGAGGACGATCAGCTTGGGCGGTTGGCGGCTGCCGCGGGCCACCGACAGCAGGGCGCCCATGCCCAATGCCTCCATGTCGGCGGTTTCCAGGATCTTGACCGAGATCGCCGAGTCGGCTGCGGCGAGAGCCTCGGCCTGCTCGGCCAGATAGGCGGGGGTGCAGACGTTCGGCGGGAGATTGCCCAGATGGCGTGCCGTGAGCGTGCCTGCCGCGATCGCCTGGGCGGAGCGTAGCGTCGCTTCGGCATCATCCAGGTCACGGCGGCTGTCCACGCCGACCGTCAGGCTGCGCAGGCGGGTGTCCGGTCCCTCTTCGTCCTTGGGCGGCTGGAAGCGGTAGCTCAGTTCCTCGCTCGCGACGACGGTTTCACGAACCTTCCATGCGAGATCCCGGCCGCGCACGGGCAGGCTGGCCAGGTAGGTGGTGGCATCTCGGGCGCCGCTTTGGCGCAGGGCCTGGAAGGCCGCTCGGACAGCCTGCCGGTAGCGGGCGTCATCGAATTCCCGCTCCTTGCCGCAGCCGACCAGCAGTACGCGATCACAAAGGGTGTTGGGCAGACTGTGGAGCAGCAGCGTTTGTTTGAGTTTGCCATCCATGTCGCCGCGTCGCAGAATGCCGGCGAGTTGGCCGCCGCTCGCCTTGTCGAGCGTTTCTGCGGCTTCGGAAAGCCGGCGATGCTCGAAGACACCGACGATCACACAGGCCACGCGTTGTTTTTCCGGGCTGCCGCTCTTGGCTGCGTATTCCACCTTGATCTTCTCCGTGTAGACTTGGGGCCCTTGGTCATGGAGAACCGCTGCGGTTCTGGGTCCGGGAACTGTGACGAGATGGCCGATCTTTGCGAACGGCTGGCATGATCCGGCATTTTATGAGAAATCCCGTTTTTTTTGAATCATCGGGCGGAACATCCTGATGCTGCGAATTTTTTCCCGTTACCTGCTGCAGGAGGTCGGGTTCTGGGTAATCGTCCTGACGGGAATCGTCCTGCTGGTGCTGGCGGGCGGGATTTTCGGCCGGCTCCTGGCAGCCGCGGGTTCGGGAGAATTATCACCCGAAGTGCTGGGACGCCTGATCCTGTTCACGCTGCCGGAACAGTTGGCTTTGGCCCTTCCCATTGCGCTGTTGCTGGGCATCATTTTCGGCGTCGGGCGACTGTATCGGGACCATGAAGCCTTTGCGTTGGCCGGCAGTGGTGTCGGCCCAGGGCATTATCTGCGTCCCCTGCTGGCCTTGGCGTTGGCGCTGGCCATCCCCGTGGGGGCGCTTTCTCTCGTCGTTGCACCGTGGACGGCGCGCCAGGCGCTCGTCTTGCGCGAGTCAGGTGAGCAGGAGGCGAGTCTGAGCCTTTTGCAGCCTGGGCGGTTTCTGTCGTTTCAAGGCGGTGAGGCGGTGTTTTATGCCGAAAAGGCCGACCGAGGCACGGGGCGCCTGGAAGATGTCCTGATCCGCTTTCGCCAGGATGATCAGGATGTTCTCGTCCGGGCGCGCAGGGGATGGACCCGGCGCACGGCGGATGGTGCCCGTGAGCTGGTGCTCGAAGATGGCTGGCGCTATGACGGCGTGCCTGGTCAGGCGGCCTATCGGATTGCCCATTTCGAGACCCATGTGGCCCGTTACCGTCTCCCGCAGATGCTGCCGAAGGTCGGCAAGCGCAGTCTGCAGCCACTGGCCCAGTTGGTCCGGGCGGGGAGCGCCGCAGATTGGGCCGAGATTCATCGCCGACTGGCAGCGCCGGTGTCGCTGCCGGTGTTCGTGCTGCTCGCGCTTCCCCTGGCGCGATCGTCGCCACGCCGTCGCAGCAACGGCTTGTTGTGGGCCGTGCTGGCTTATGTGGTATTCGGCAATCTGCTCGGTATTGGAAAAACAGCCCTCGAGCAGCAGGTCGTACCAGCCTGGTTCGGACTCTGGTGGGTCCATCTGATCGTGGCTGGTTTGGGAGCCGCACTGCTCATCTATCAAAACGGCCACACGCTGCGATGGCCGAGTCGGCTGTCCTGGTTCGGGATGCGGTCATGATCCGGTTGGAGCGATACCTGTTGCGCAACTTGCTCCTGGGCGTGGGCACCGTGCTGCTGGTGATGTCGGCATTGGTGATCTTTGTCAACCTGCTCAGTCAGATCGAAGACTTCGACGATACCCGCTTCAGTGCCCTGGAGCTGCTGGTCTATGTCAGTCTCAGGCTGCCTGCGGTGCTGTTCCAGATTGTGCCGATCGCGGCGTTGATCGGTGCGCTGCTGGGTTTGGGTGGTCTCGCGGTGCAGCGGGAGCTGATCGCGATGCAGGCGCTCGGTTTGCCGTTGTGGCGCATGATTCGTGCGGCAGTTGTCGGTGCGATGGTCATTGGCGCGGGCGCATGGGTCATGGGCGATATACTGGGGCCGCCTGCCGAGGCCATGGCGCGTCAGATGCGCGATGCGCAGCGATTGGGCGGCCTGGGTGCGCGTTTGATCGATCAGGTTTGGTTGCGGGATGGCGAGTCGTTCGTGCGGATCGATTCGCTGGTCAGTCCGCGCCTGCTGCGCGGTGTCGAGGTGATGACGTTCACTGAAACCGGGCAGCTGCGGGAGATCGTGCGCGCGCCGCGCGCCGTGGTAGAGCCCGATGGCTGGCTATTGTTCGACGCTGACGGCACGCGGTTCGAGGCCGACAGCGCATCGGTTTTTCATCATGACCAGGTGATCTGGCCGCTCCGCATCGAGCCCCATATGGTCGAGGTGCTGGCGGTGAGGCCTGAAACGCTGACCTTGGTCGAGCTGTGGCGGCAGATGCAGTTTCTGAGTGAGAACGGTCTTGAAACCGACGCATTCAGTGCGTTGTTCTGGTCCCGCCTGATTCTGCCGGTCAGCGTGCTGCCCATGTTGCTGCTGGCCGTGCCGCTGCTGCTGGGCGGTTTGCGAGACAGCAGCATGGCGCGGCGAGTCATGATCGGCTTGGTCATTGGCGCGATCTATTACCTCACCACCGTGACGATGGGGGGCGGTGGGGCGGTGCTGGGGCTGCCGATCGCGGTAAGCGCCTGGCTGCCCACGATTCTGTTCAGCCTGATCGCCGTCTGGCGGTTGGCGCGGATGCGCTAACAGAGCTTCAGCCTGGCGTTCCTTAGGTCTTGGGCAGGACCACCAGGCGGGTTCCTGAAAGACGGTCGTGCCAGGTCCGGTGGTCTTTGTCGATCCACTGCCAGAAAAACCCGATCCCCAGGCTCAGCCAGGACAGCACCGAGGCAAGATAGCGGCGGGTCGACCGGCGCCAGTCGAGCGGTGCGCCGCTCGCGGTCTGCACCTGGATGCGCCAGGCGCGCATCCCCAGGGTTTGCCCGCCTCGAGTCCAGAACCACGAGAAAAACAGCCAGCCGATGAGCAGCAGGTACGCGGTGTAAACGAGGTTGCCGGCACCAATGGCTTCGCCATGGGTGAAGGTCAGTACGGGGAAGGTGGCCCCCATCCAGATGGCACCGAGCAGCAGGCTGTCATAGAAGATTGCCGCCAGGCGGCGGATCAGCCCACAGGGCTGGACGGCGGGTTGCCGAGGAGTCGCGGTATCCATCGAGTTCCCAAACGAACGCAGCGTTCGGTTCCCGCTGCGTGAAACGGTTCTGTGTCCAAGCCATCGGCGTTTGGCGGGCTGGTTGTGCAGCGACAGGATGCCAGCACAGGTCAGGCATGTTAAATTAATGCCAATCCGAATTCACCAGTCAGATCGCCTTTGCGTGCAAGATTTTTTTCCTGATCCCCATTTCACCAAACCGGCGGCTGATTCCATCGGCCCGGTGATCGTGCGCAGAGCCGAACACACGTTGTCCCGGTCCCATATCGCCGCCCCGGCGCTCAAGGTGCTCTATCGACTCAAGGCTGCCAACTACCAGGCATTTCTGGTCGGCGGCGGCGTGCGCGATGTCCTGCTGGGCTTGCAACCCAAGGACTTCGATGTGGCCACCAATGCCTTGCCCGAGCAGGTGCGGGCCACGTTTTCCAATTGCCGCTTGATCGGCCGCCGCTTCCGGCTGGCGCATGTGCATTTCGGCGGACATATCGTCGAGGTGGCCACTTTTCGGGGTGCCGGTGAGCAGGGTGATGATGCCGTGCTGGTCGATGAACGCGGGCGGGTATTGCGCGACAACGTCTATGGCAGTCTCGAGGAAGACGCCTGGCGGCGCGATTTCACCGTCAACGCGCTGTATTACAGCATTGAAGACTTCAGCATCCATGACTATGTCGGTGGCATGGCGGATCTGCAGAATCGCGTCCTGCGCCTGATCGGTGATCCATGGACGCGCTATCGGGAGGATCCGGTGCGCATGCTGCGTGCCGTGCGCTTTGCGGCCAAGCTGGGCTTTTCCCTGGAAACACATACGGCGCAGGCGCTGCGTGAACTGTCGGGGCTGCTCACGGATATCTCGCCGGCACGGCTTTACGATGAGTGCCTGAAGCTCTTTTTGGGTGGCCATGCCGCGCAAACCTTCACCCTGCTGCGTGAGCACGGCCTGTTTGCTTATCTCTTTCCCGCAACCGAAGCCGTGATTCGGCGCGAAGGTGAGCAGGGGCCGACGGCGCGTCTTCTGCTCCAGGCCATGGTCAATTCCGATCAGCGGATTGCCGAGGGCCGGTCGGTGACGCCGGCGTTTCTGTTCGCCGCGCTGGGCTGGGGGCCGCTACGGGAAGTCCTGGATGAGTGCATTCAGGCGGGGATGTCTATGGCACAGGCGCGCGTCGAGGCGATCCAGCGCGCGGAGGCGGCGATGCCCGTTTTGCCGCCGCGCCGCTTCCGAACGCCGATGCAGGAGATCTGGCAGCTGCAGCCCCGCTTTGAGTTCACCACGGCCAAACGCGCCAAGGCGTTGCTGCGGCATCCCCGGTTTCGCGCCGCCTACGATTTCCTGTTGCTGCGTGGGCACGGCGGTGAAGTGCCTGAAGCGCTGCAAACGTGGTGGACCGAATTTCAGGTGGCCGCTGATGAAGCGCGTGAGGTGTTGCTGGAGCAACGGCCCGAGTCTTTGGCGAAAGCCCCGCCTTCCCGTCGACGCCGCCGCCGTGGGCCGCGCCGGCGTCCGGAGGGCGATGTCACCTCATGAGCGACCGTCCGACGACGGTCTACGTCGGTCTGGGCAGCAATCGCCTCAATCCGGTCCGGCAGATGAGCCATGCGCTGACGGCATTGGGGCAGTTGCCACGCACCCGCCTGCGCGCTGTTTCCGCCTACTATGTATCTGCGCCGGTGGGTTGCCGCGCTCAGGCACCATTCGTCAATGCAGTCGCCGCGCTGGAAACCGCTTTGCGACCCATGACCTTGCTGCGTGCCCTGCAGCGGATCGAGCGCCAACAGGGGCGCCGCCGTGGACGCAAGCGTTGGGGGCCGCGCCCGTTGGATCTGGATCTGTTGCTCTACGCCGGACAGCGCATCCGAACTGTCCGGTTGCAGGTGCCCCATCCCCGGCTATTGCAGCGCGCGTTCGTGCTGCGGCCCTTGTGCGAGATCGCGCCGGGGATAGGTGTTCCGCCGCATCGGGCACGGCTGCGGGCACGGCTGCGCCGCATGGGCAGCCAACCGGTCCGGCGCCTCGATTTTCCGGAATGAGGGGCGGTCACAGCGCCGCAATCAGCGGCGGCAGACACATCAAGACGATGGCCACGATCAGCAGCCCTTTGATCACGATGCCGCCCAGGCTGCCGATGAGCGTGCCCAGGCCCGCCCGGGTCGCTTCCTCCCACGGCCGGCCGCTGACCAGTTCGGCACCGATGGCGCCGACGATGGCGCCCAACAGGAAGCCGAAGGGTGGAAAAAAGACTGCACCGACGATGGCACCGATCAGGGCGCCCCAGATGCCGCGTGTGCTGGCGCCATAAAAGCGCGCGCCCAGTACGGTAGTCAGGTAATCGAGGATCAGGGACAGTCCAGCGATGAGGGCTGCCACGATGACTTCCCGCTGCCCCAGCACCGTGAAATTCCCCAGCCATGCGGCGAACAGCACGCCCACTGCAGCCACGGGAACACCCGGGAGAAAGGGCAGGATCACACCAGCACTTCCAGTCAGCACGAAAAGGATGAAGATGATCAGGGCAACAATGTCCATGAGGTTCTCCGCTTCGCAATCACTGGCCGGCTCGGTGAGGTGGCTCTTTTTTTGCTTGAGGCCAGTTCAGTGAAATCTTTCTGAGAGTGGCCGGGGCCGGGGTTCAATCATGTTGAAAGTCATGCTGGTGGATGATGATCCTGGTCGAGGCGCCATCTTACGCCAAGCATTGACCGATGCCGGTTATACCGTATTCAGCTGCCCCTTGCGCGGGGTGAACCTACTGGCTGAACTGCAGCGCAGTGGCGCTGAGGTGGTACTTGTGGACATGGATGTCCCCGATCGCGACACCCTGGAGTCCGTACGCCACATCAGTCGCGACTTTCCCCGCCCGGTGGTGATGTATGCCGAGTCGGGCAATACCGAAACGATCCGTCAGGCCGTAAAGGCCGGCGTCAGTGCCTATGTGGTTGACGACATCAACCCGCGCCGGGTCAAACCCATTCTGGAAGTGGCCGTGGCTCGCTTCAAGGAATTCCAGGCCTTGCGGGAGGAGCTGGAAAAGACGCGCAACAGTCTGGCTGAGCGCAAGGTCGTGGATCGAGCCAAGGGCATCTTGATGAAGAAACGGGGTATGGATGAAGAGGCCGCCTATCAGGCCCTGCGCAAGCTGGCGATGGATCGCAATCAACGTCTGGCGGAGGTGGCGCGTACCGTCGTCGAAATGGCGGAGTTGTTAGGCTGAGTGGATTGCTGTTGAGCGGCACCGAATCGGTGCCGCGACGTGGACAGCTGCGTTTTTTTGGTGCGCCTGCGGGATGACCCGAATTGGCCGGTGCGGACGGCAAGACAGTTCCGGGTAAGGATTTCGCCGTCTTCGGTCTAATATGGCAGTTTTATTGCATTGGCCTGTGCCGAGGGTGAGCCAACGACGGCTTGCCCGGAGTCATGGCAACGACGTCACGCTTCGCCGATGGGCGGGGATGGCGTCGTTTTTTTTTGGCCTCCGTTCGCGCATTGCGTTCGAGGCTGCTACTCAGGACACAGGAAGACGAGGCATGCTGAAGAAGAACGCGGGTGTGAAAGCCGGATGGGTGGTAACCACTGCGCTGTCGGTTTGTTCAGGAGTCGCTTGGGGCGCCACCGACCCTGATCCGCTGACTGCGGCGATAACCGGCGGCAAAGTGGATTTCGACTATCGACTGCGCGGGGAATGGGTGGATCAGGATGGCGCGGCAAAGGATGCGGAAGCCTATACCGGCCGTTTGCGCCTGGGCTACAAGACCGGCGATTTTCATGGGTTTGGCGCTTATGTGCAGATGGAGCATGTCGATGCCTTTGCCGGAGAGGACTACAACAGCACCGATAACGGCAAAACCCAATACCCGGTCGTGGCCGATCCGGCGGATACCGAGCTGAATCAAGCCTACCTCAGCTACGGCGGGCTGCCTGAGACGGACATGAAGCTGGGCCGCCAGCGCCTCATCCTCGACAACGCCCGCTTCGTCGGCAACGTCGGCTGGCGCCAGAATGAGCAGACATTTGACGCCTTCACCATCCAGAACAAGTCGTTGCCCGATACCGTTCTGACCTATGCCTATCTGGACCGGGTCCAGAACATTACCTTCGATGAAGTCGAACTCAGCGCTCACTTGTTCAACGCAGCCTACCAGCTCGCGCCCTGGGCCAAGTTGGTGGGCTATGCCTATCTGCTGGACTACGACCTCGATGCCGGTCCGACCAAAGATACCCAGACGTTGGGTCTGCGTGCACAAGGTGCTGTTCCGGTGGGTTCCGGCAAGTTGCTGTATACGTTTGAGTACGCCGCGCAGAACGACTACGGCGAATCGGATTCGACGGTCGATGCGGATTACTACCTCGCCGAGCTTGGCGGGGTGGTGTCAGGGATCACGATCAAGCTGTCACGTGAAGTGCTCGGCGGAGACGGCACTTACAACTTCCAGACCCCGTTGGCGACCAAGCATGCCTTCAATGGCTGGGCTGACAAATTCCTCGGCGACCTGATTGCAGGGGGGCGCGGCCTGCAGGATAACTTCGTGACGGTCAGCGGTTCGGTGATGGGTGTGACGCTTACTGCCGTGGCGCATGATTTCAAGTCCGATGACGGCAATCTCGACTACGGGACCGAATGGGATCTGTTGGCCACCAAGAAGGTGACGTCCAATCTCTCCCTGACCCTCAAATATGCGGACTATCAGGCAGATGACTTTGCCACCGATACGCAGAAAATCTGGCTGATGGGTGAGTTCAAGTTCTAAAGCGATGCGCACTCCGGATGGCTGATCGGCCATCCGGAACGGCGGTGCACCACGATCGTGCCGCATGGGAATGCATCGCACCAAGTCGGACACAGCGACCGAAAGGGAGAACGCTTCAGTGGGCGTGGGGTCGCATAAGCGACTGATTGTCCATATTTATGGTTTGGCACGATGTGTGCTCGTAGACGAATAAGCGGTTCTCGAACATCCAAAGGCGGGTGAACGGGAAACGACAGCAATTTCGCAATTGCTTGGAGGACAAAGGCGTCCTGGACCCCATGCCCGAGGCAAGGGAATCCAGCGACGTTTTTTTTTGGGTTTTGCATGGGCAATGGGTCACTGAGAGAGGCTGAATCCGTGAGTCGATCACCTGATCGGGATTTGGAACTGCGCTGTGTGAGATTGGGGTTCATTCCGCTCACGGATTGCGCCGTGCTCGTCGCCGCGCGGGAGCAGGGCTTCTTCGCGCGCCACGGACTTGACGTCCGGTTATGTCGCGAACCCTCCTGGGCCAACATTCGCGACAAGGTGGACAGCGGCGCCCTCGATGGCGCGCACATGCTGGCGCCGATGGCCTTGGCCGCCGGGCAAGGGGTGCCTGGTGCGGGCATCCGGCCGATCACCACCGCCTTCAGTCTGGGATTGAACGGCAATGCGATTACCGTTTCCCGGGGACTGTATCAGCGCTTGCAGGAGGCCGATCCCGTCGCCATGGCAACACGCCCGATTACGGCGCGCGCACTGAAGACCGTCATCGCCGCGGATCAGCGGGCCGGGCGACCGCCCCTGACATTCGCCACCGTATTTTCGTTCTCGGCTCATGATCTGCAATTGCGCTATTGGCTGGCTGCGGCCGGAATCGATCCGGATCGGGATGTCCGCCTGGTGGTGATTCCACCGCCTCGCGTGGCTGATCACCTGGAAGCCGGTTTGATCGACGGTTACTGCGTCGGCGAGCCATGGAACAGCCAGGCGGTCGCCAGAGCGAGCGGGTGCATCCTCATCAGCGGCCATGAGTTGTGGAACAACGCGCCAGAGAAGGTGTTGGGAATGACCGAGGCTTGGGCGGATGCCCACCCTCGTACCCACCGCGCCCTGATCATGGCGTTACTCGAGGCGGCAGCATGGCTCGATGACCCCGTCAACCGGCCGCAGGCCGTCGAATGTCTGGCGGATGAAGCCTATGTCGACGTTCCGGCCGAACTGATCGCGCGAGCCATGATCGGCGAAGTGGTCTACGAACCCGGCTCAGCGCCGCGTTCGCAACCGGATTTCCATGTTTTTTCCCGCTATGCCGCGAACTTTCCCTGGCTGTCCCATGCAGTGTGGTTCATGACCCAGATGGTGCGGTGGGGGCTCATCGAGCATCCCGCCGATTGGCTGCAGGCCGCCCGCCGCGTCTACCGTCCGGATCGCTATCGCGAGGCTGCTCAGGAATTAGGGTGGCCCAGCCCGTCGCGGGACACGAAGTTGGAAGGCGAGCACCCGGATCCCTGGACGCTCGCGCAGGCGGGACATTCCCTGATCCTGGGCCCTGACCGGTTCTTCGATGGTCGAGTCTTCGACCCCCAAGCGGCTGATCGCTATCTGGGCAGCTTCGTCCCGTTTCCCGTTTCCGATTCATCTCTCTCTTCACAGGAGTCATCATGATCAGACCGTTTTCCTTGTCGGCCTCGCTCCGGCGTGCCGTCTCCACAGCCGCCATGGCGGCATTCATGCTGGGTACCAGTCTGGCGACCGCCCCCCTGGCGGGCGCCGCTGGCGGTGCACTTGAAAAAGAAGATCTCAAGCTCGGCTTCATCAAACTCACCGATATGGCCCCGCTGGCAATCGCCTATGAAAAGGGGTTCTTCGAGGATGAAGGGCTTTACGTCACGCTGGAGGCGCAAGCCAACTGGAAAATCCTGCTCGATCGGGTGGTGACGGGCGAATTGGACGGCGCGCACATGCTCGCGGGCCAACCGCTAGCCGCAACGATCGGGTTCGGCACGCAGGCCGATATGGTCACGGCATTCAGTATGGACCTCAACGGCAACGGCATCACCGTGTCGAATGCGGTCTGGGAGGAAATGAAGAAGAACGTTCCGATGAAGGACGGTAAGCCGGTGCATCCGATCAAGGCCGATGCGCTCAAGCCAGTGGTTCAGAAGTATCGTGCGGAAGGCAAGCCCTTCAACATGGGCATGGTTTTCCCCGTTTCCACGCACAACTACGAGCTGCGCTACTGGCTGGCCGCCGGCGGAATTCACCCCGGGTACTATGCCCCGTCCAAAGGCGATACGTCGGGTCAGATCAAGGCGGATGTACTGCTGTCGGTGACGCCACCTCCGCAGATGCCGGCCACGCTGGAAGCGGGAACCATCTATGGCTACTGCGTCGGCGAGCCCTGGAATCAGCAGGCCGTGTTCAAGGGAATTGGCGTACCGGTCATCACCGATTATGAGATCTGGAAGAACAATCCGGAGAAAGTCTTCGGTGTGACCAAGGAATGGGCCGAAAAAAATCCCAATACGCACAAGGCCATGCTCAAGGCCATGATCCGCGCGGCGGCCTGGCTCGATGAAAACAACAATGCCAATCGAATGGACGCGGTAAAGATTCTTGCGCGGCCTCAGTACGTCGGTGCCGACGCCAAGGTCATCGCCAACTCCATGACCGGCACCTTTGAATATGAAAAAGGGGACAAGCGGGCAGTTCCCGACTTCAACGTGTTCTTCCGCTACAACGCGACCTATCCCTACTACTCCGATGCCGTCTGGTATCTGACGCAGATGCGTCGATGGGGACAGATCGAAGAGAACAAGCCGGACAGCTGGTACAAGGAAGTCGCCAAGAAAGTCTACCGGCCCGACATCTATGCCGAGGCGGCCAAAGAGCTGATTGCCGAAGGCAAGCTCAAGGCCTCTGATTTCCCCGATTTCGCCAAAGAATCCGGATTTCGGGCGCCGCAATCGGAGTTTATTGACGGCATCGAGTACGACGGCAGTCAACCCAATGCGTATTTGAAGAAATTCGCCATCGGACTGAAGGGCAACGACAAGCCCTGACCGGCGGCGGCATTCTGCCGGATCGGGTCTGTGCTCGATCCGGCTTTTCTGCCGGGAGGTTCATCACCATGAATACACAAGTGAAAAGCCTGTCCAGTCCAGCCACCGGATTCATTTTTCAAGGGATTCGTCGGATGAGTCAGTTCGCCCAGTGGGGCACATTGCGATCAAAAATTTCGCCGGTTGCTCTGGGACGGGCGTTGCTGCTGCCTTTGCTGGGCATCCTCGCATTTCTGATGCTGTGGCAGGTGGCGGCGAGCCGAATCGATACCTCGTTGGGTCAGTTTCCGGGCCCAATGGATACCGCGCGCCAGGCGCAGGGTCTTTATCAGGAGTACCTGCGCGAGCAGCAAAAGGCCGAGGCATTTCTTCAGCGTCAAGAGCAGCGCAATGCCGCCAAGCTGGCCGAGAATCCCGATGCCGAGGTCAAGATCCGGCCCTATATCGGGCGGCCGACTTTTCTCGATCAGATCCTGACCAGTCTGTTCACGGTCATGAGCGGCTTCGTCCTGGCTTCTTTGATCGCGGTGCCGTTGGGCGTTCTGATTGGTTTGAGCAGTGGCCTTTATGCCAGCGCCAATCCATTGATCCAGCTGCTCAAGCCGGTTTCTCCGCTGGCCTGGCTGCCCCTGGTCACGCTCGTCGTGAGCGCGGTCTACGCGAGCGACGATCCGATGTTCAGTAAATCGTATCTCGTTTCAACCATCACGGTGATGCTGTGTTCGCTGTGGCCATCACTGATCAATACCGCAGTTGGCGTGGCCGGTGTGGACCGGGATCTGGTGAACGTGAGTCGTGTGCTGCAGCTCAGCTGGGCAACCCATGTGCGCAAGATCGTGCTGCCCTCGGCAGTACCGATGATTTTCACCGGGTTGCGATTGTCGCTCGGCGTCGCCTGGATGGTGCTCATCGCTGCCGAGATGCTTGCTCAGAATCCGGGGTTGGGCAAGTTTGTCTGGGATGAGTTTCAAAATGGCAGCAGCCAATCCTTGGGACGGATCATGGTTGCGGTTCTCACCATCGGCCTGATCGGCTTCGTTCTCGATCGATGCATGCTCTCCCTGCAGCGTTGGATTTCCTGGGACAAGTCGGCGATTTCACGCTGAGGCAAGAGGAGTATTTCAATGAACAAATCCTACGTGGAACTGACCCAGGTTTCGATCACGTTTTCTACGCCGCAAGGGCCGTTCACGGCGCTCAAGGATGTCAATCTCAGCATCGAGCGGGGGGAATATGTTTCCCTGATCGGCCATTCCGGTTGCGGCAAGTCCACCGTGCTGAACATCATTGCTGGCCTGCTGCAGGCGACCACCGGGGGCGTCATCCTGGACGGCCGCGAGGTCAGCGGCCCGGGACCGGAGCGAGCGGTCGTTTTCCAGAATCATTCCCTGCTCCCCTGGCTCAGCGTTTATGAAAACGTGGCCTTGGCCGTGCGCCAGGTGTTTCGCGGCCGGAAGACCCGCGCCGAAATGCACGAATGGGTGGAGCACAATCTGGCGTTGGTGAACATGACCCATGCGCGGCACAAGCGCCCCCAGGAAATCTCCGGTGGCATGAAACAGCGGGTGGGAATTGCGCGCGCGCTGGCCATGGAACCCAAGGTCATGTTGATGGATGAGCCATTCGGTGCGCTGGACGCGTTGACGCGCGCGACGCTGCAGGAAACGGTCATGGATCTTCATGCTCGACTCGGTAACACAATGGTCATGATCACCCACGACATGGATGAGGCTGTCCTGCTATCCGATCGAATCGTCATGATGACGAACGGACCGTCGGCGACCGTTGGCGAGATCCTCAAGGTCGACCTGCAGCGCCCGCGTGACCGCATGGCGCTGGCCGAAGATCCGGCGTTTCATCACTACCGCGCTGAAGGATTGCGATTTCTCTATGAGCGGCATCGCCGTCCAGAGGCCGCTTGATGCGCTGATTAGTCGTGCTTGGTTTGTAGCGGGCTCGGAAAGAGGTTTGATTTCCTCCAATAGTTTGGTAAGTAAACGGCGGTAAGACCGTGAAAAATTTTCCGGTATTGCACGCGGAGATAGAAGCCGAGCTTATCCATGATGACAAAGTATTGGGGGAATGAGTCATGAGAAAGTTATGGGGAACCGTTCTGGCAGCGAGCGCGCTGCTCGCTGGATGCCAGGGAACCACGCCGTCGATTGGGAGTAGTGGCGCGCGCACCGTGGCGACCGGTGCCGCCGGCGGCGCCACAGCGGAAAATGCCAGTGATCAGCTCGAACGCTGCACCGAGACGCTTGGGACGCTTGCGGTGGAGGAGAATCGCGGTGACCCTTGGTATTCGGTTTTCCGGCAGCGGTTCCAGCTCGAATCCACAGTCCCGACGCTGCGCCTTTTGATCCAACAATCCAATTGCTTCGTGCTCGTCGAGCGTGGCCGCGCCATGAACAACATGATGGCTGAGCGTCAGCTTGAACAATCCGGGGAAATGCGCAGTGGCAGCAATTTCGGCAAGGGCCAGATGGTAGCTGCGGACTATACCCTGATTCCATCGGTGACCTTCAGCAAACAGGACACCGGCGGGTTGCGGGGCGCTGTCGGCGCGCTCTCTCCCTTGGCGGGTGCGGTAGCCGGCAATTTCCAGTTCAACGACGCTGCGACGGTTCTGACCATGATTGACAACCGTTCCGGGGTCCAGCTCGCGGCTGCCGAGGGTAGCGCGCGGAACATGGATTTCGGCGGCATGGGCGCGCTGTTCGCCGGCGTGGGTCTAGGGGTTGGCGGGCGATCCAAGACGCCGCAGGAAAAAGTGCTCGTGGCGGCCTTCATGGATTCCTACAATCAGATGGTACGCGCGGTGCGCAACTACGAGGCACAGACCGTGCGCGGCGGCCTGGGCACCGGCGGGCGCCTCGGCGTGGATGGCGGCAGCACACCGGCGTCTCGGGAAATCAACAGCCGTTGACCCGGCGATTCATCGTTCCTGATCTGCTTCGCCCCCGATGGATGCGTCTGCCGGGGGATTTTTTTGGCCGAATGCGATCCAAAGAGGTGGGGTGGCGCCGAATACGCGTCCGATCGTTGATCTTGTGATAGGGTTTGCCTGAGAATCCGTGCGAGGAAGAGGATAAACATCATGCGTAGAATAACAGTCACCATTGGCGGCCTGATGGCTCTGTTGGCCTTGGCGGCCTGCGCCCCCAGCCAGTCGCCTGGGGTATACCAGCGTGATCAGGCCATGCGTGCCATGGAGGTTCAGACTGGCGTGATCGAGAACATTCGCGGCATTGTGATCGAGGGTAATCGTTCGGTGGCCAGTCAGGTCGGTGGCGCTGTAGTCGGCGGGGTGCTGGGCAGCACCGTCGGCAGTGGCTCCGGGCGCCGCGTGGCGACGGCCGCGGGCGCCGCAGCTGGAACGGTAGCGGGCCAGGCCATCGAGGAGCGGGCCAGCCGCCAGGAGGGCGTGGAACTGACGGTGCGTTTGGGTGATGGCAGTGTCATCGCGGTCGCACAGGCGGTCGATCCGTCCATGGCGCCGTTCATGCTGGGTGAGCGGGTCCGTGTGCTGCGTGCTCCGGATGGGACTTTGCGGGTCAGTCGTTGACCGTGATCTCTGGGAATTCGACACATTACCGGGCGGGCGTGTCCAACATGACACGCCCGCTTCGCGCTTTCTGGATGAACGATGCGGCTGCGCTATCGAATTGAGATGCCCACAACGGGCGGACATCGTTATCGAGTTCACTGTCATTTGCCCGATGCGTTGCCCAGTCAGCAGCTGCGCCTGCCGGCCTGGATTCCGGGCAGCTACCTCATTCGCGACTTCGCGCGCCACATCATCAGTCTGGAGGCGCGCGATTCTGCGGCCACCGAATGCGCGGTTACCAAGACTGACAAGTCCACTTGGCAAGTGAGCCATGCAGGCGGCCCCCTCGATCTCACGTGGGAAGTCTATGCCCACGACACGTCGGTGCGGGGTGCCTATCTCGATGCGCATTGGGGATTTTTCAACGGGTCCAGTCTGTTTCTGGAGCCGGTATCCCGATCGGTATCGTGCATCGAGATTGATATTCCCCCGCATGATCCGACTTGGCGGCTCGCGACAGCCCTGCAACCGGTCGCCGTTGATGCGCACGGGTTTGGCTGTTACGAGGCCGATGATTACGAGGCCCTGATTGACAGCCCGGTGCTGATGGGGCCGATGACGCATCACGCCTTCGAGGTTGCCGGCGTTGCCCATCATCTGTGGATGCTGGAGTCCCCGGCGGGCGCCGATACCGGGCGACTGGCGGCCGACCTTGCGCGGATTTGCCGGTGGCAGGCCGGGCTCTTCGGCAGCTTGCCCATGGATCGATACCACTTCCTGCTGCGCCTGGCTGCCCAGGGCTACGGCGGCCTGGAGCATCGCGCCAGTTCGGCATTGCTGGCCCAGCGCAAGACCTTGCCGCTGGTCGGGGAAGCGTCGGTTTCGGATGATTATGCGGAGCTGCTGGGCCTGTGCAGCCACGAGTATTTCCACAGCTGGCACGTCAAGCGCATCCGGCCGGCACCCCTGGCGGGGGCGGACCTGAGCATGGAAGCGTACACCCGGCAGTTGTGGGTGTTCGAAGGCATCACCTCCTACTACGACGAACTTACCCTGTTGCGGGCAGGATGCGTGGGGCCGGAACAATATCTGGGACGCCTGGCCCGGACCCTGACCCGGCTCTGGCGCACGCCGGGCCGATTCCAGCAAAGCGTCGCGGAATCCAGCTTCGACGCCTGGATCAAGCTCTACAAGGCCGACGAGGCCACACCCAACCATACCGTGAGCTACTACACAAAGGGCGGTGTCATCGCCTTGTGTCTGGATTTGCTGCTGCGTCGCGAATCGGCCGGCGCCCAAAGTCTGGATGACGTGATGCGGATGCTCTGGACACGCCATGGGGCGTCCAACGAGCCGGTTCCCGAAGGCGGTTTCGAGGCATTGGTCGACAGCTTGGGTCATGCAACCGTGAGCCGGTCACTGCGCAGCTGGGTTTACGATCGTGATGAATTGCCGGTTGCCGAGCTGTTGCGCGATTTTGGCGTAACCCTGCGTTGGGCGAGTGCGCGGGATGCCCGTGACACTGGCGGATACGGCGAGCCGCCCCAACAGCGACGGCAATGCGATCCGGGATTTCGCGTGCGCGCGGTCGATCAAGGTTTGCGCGTCGAGTGGCTGGCGCCGGGTGGGGCGGCTGAACGGGCGGGGATTGCATGCGGCGATATACTGGTCGCAGTCGATCGCCAGCGCATCGAAGGCGAGGCGTTGGAGCGTCTGCTGCGTCTCGAGGCCGATGGGCGGACCCTCATGGTGCATGGATTTCGCGATGACCGCTTGATCCGCCATGAACTCCGCCTCGATGCGGCGCCGCCGGATACTTGCTGGTTGCAGTTGGACGAACAGGGGCGGACGGGACTCAAGGGCGGGCTGAATTGGCTGGGCGATTCTGGGTCGGACTGAGCCGCAGAACGCATTTGAATTCGAAATCGGGGAATGCAGGCACATGGGGTTGGCGGTCAAGCTGTTACTGAGCTATCTGTTGGGATCGGTGCTGGGCAGCCTGTTGCTGGGTCGGCTGCGAGGGATCGATGTACGGCAGCACGGGAGCGGCAACGCCGGCGCCACCAATGCCTTGCGCGTACTGGGGCGGGGCATGGCCGCTGCCGTACTGGCCATCGATGCGGGCAAGGGTGTCGCGGCCGTCATCCTGATCCCGGCGTTGCCGTTCGGCCCGGACACCCCATGGACGCCGATCCTATGTGCGTTCGGGGTGGTCCTGGGACACGTTTACCCGATTTTTCACGGCTTTCGGGGTGGCAAAGGCGCAGCGACCCTGATCGGTGTCGTGATGGGATTGATGCCGGTCGGGGCGATCTGGATTTTCGGCGTATGGGTGGCGGTGCTCGTCTCCACCGGTTATGTGGGGCTCTCGACCCTATGCGCGGCCGTCGCTGCCCCCCTGTATGTGGCTTGGACACAGCCCGGTGGACTGGCGTCCCCGATGGGCGGTTTCGCCCTGATCATGGCGGCATTCGTCTTTTATACACACCGCGAGAACATCCGGCGCTTGCTGGCGGGCAATGAAAACCGTTTCGAGCGAGTGATGCTTTGGCGGCGGTTGAGTCGCTAGGCCATGGTGGAATGCGATACCGAGTTGCCGGAGATTCAGGGGCAGCTGATTCGCATGCTGGCGCATGGCGCGGTGATTTCCGGTGCCGATCTGGCGTATGCCCTCGGAATCAGCCGCACCGCGATCTGGAAGCGGCTGCGCCAATTGACGGCAATGGGCATCCGGGTAGTGGCGGTGCGTGGTCGCGGATACCGGCTTGCCGAGCCCTTGGAACTGTTGGACCAAACAGTGATCACGGCGGGTCTCCCGCAGGCGATATCGGCGCGGCTCGACGCATTTCATTTCCCCTTTGCGGTCGACTCGACCAATGCCATGCTCATGCGACTTCCGCTGGCGACGCGGCCGCGCATCTGCCTGGCAGAACTGCAATGGGCGGGAAGAGGGCGCCGGGGCAGAGTTTGGCATACACCCGTGGGCGCCCAGATTCCCCTGTCGATGAGTTACGCGTTCGCCGCCCTGCCGGCTGATTTCCCGGCCTTGGGGCTGGCGGTGGGGGTGATGGTGGCCAAGGCGCTGACGCGGCTTGGAATCGAAGGGATCGGAATCAAGTGGCCCAACGATCTGGTATGGCAGGAACGCAAGCTCGGAGGCGTGCTGATCGAAATGCGTGGCGAGGCGTGCGGGCCTTGCGAGGTTGTCGTCGGTGTGGGAATCAATGTGAATCTCCCGGAGCGTTCTGCGGCCCGGATTGACCAGCCATGGACCGATTTGACGCACATTGCGGGTTCGGCACGGCCGCATCGCAATCAGCTTGCCCAGGCACTGATTGTGGCGTTAGTCGAGGGACTGGACCAGTTTGCGGCAGAGGGATTGGCGCCGTTCCTGCCTGCGTTTCAGACATTCGATGCGCTTGTGGGGCGATGTGTGCAGGTGGAACAGGGCGGTCAGTGGCATCCCGGCATCGCATTGGGCATCAATGAGCGCGGTGGCTTATTGGTCCGCGATTCGGAAGGGATCCGCACCTACTGGTCCGGCGAGGTGAGCGTCCGGGAGATGTCGACGTGAAGCTGCTGCTCGATCTGGGCAATACCCGAATCAAGTGGGCGCACTCGACGACTGGCGCAAGCGCGTTCGATCGGCAGGGCGAGTACCTGTACGGTGGGCGATCGCCGGAGGATCTTCTGGACGGACTTTGGTCAGCCGCCATGCCGCCCGAATCGGTCTGGCTGTGCAGCGTCATCGATCCAGGATTCGCAGCGGCGTTCGAACAAGCCATGCGACGGCGATGGGAGTGTCCCGTTCATTGGGTCCGGCCCCAGGTCGAGGGGTTCGGTGTGCGGTGCGCCTATGTCAATCCGCTGAGATTGGGGGCAGATCGGTGGGCGGCCATGGTGGGCGCGCGCGTGCTGCAGCGTGGTGCGGTCTGTATCCTGCATCTGGGAACGACACTCACAGCAGATGTTTTGGACAGCAGTGGCCGCCACCTCGGCGGAATCATTGCACCTGGTCGGCGCATGTTACAGCGCAGCCTGCAGTGCGGCACCGCGCAAGTGATCACGGATTCGGACGAAATGCAGTGGCCCGAACAGGACAGGCTGGGTCGTGATACCGATGCTTGTGTGGCCTGGGGCGTTCGCCATAGCCTCATTGGCTGTTGCCGGGAGGTTCTGGGCGCTGCACGGCGCAGGCTCGGCGGCGAAATGGCCGTCATTCTGGCCGGCGGCGATGCGCGTTGGGCGCAAGATTTATTGTCGTGTGCAAGCCAGGTCGAGCCCGATCTGGTGCTGCGCGGGGTGGCGATGATCGCCGATGGCTAGGGGCGGGCGGATCACCGTTCTGAGCCTCGTGCTACTCTGCCTGCTGCTCGGGATCTGGCAGCTGCGTGGAGCCGTTTCTTCGGCCGGGAGCGCGCAGAGCCCCGCCGCTGCCGTACTGCGTGCTGTTGGGCCGACGTCCGAGTCAGACCGGGTCGAGGGTCGCTGCTGGCGGGCGGGCCCCCTGGATGAGGGTGATGCCCGTAAGCTCGTGAATCGGCTCCTCGCCTCGGGAATAGAGGCCGAAGTCGCAGTGGACATCCGGCGTGAGAAGGTGGCGGATTGGGTCTATTTGCCGCCTCTCGCGACACAGGCAGCCGCTCAGGCTGAGTTGCAACGGCTGCGCGGCATGGGGATCGATGATCTCGCCGTGGTGGTGATCGGCCCGATGCGCCATGGTCTTTCGCTCGGGCTGTATGCCGAGCCAGGTCGGGCCTTGCAGCGTGTCGCTGCTCTCAAGGCGATCGGGGTCGATGCGCGGATCGAGCCTCGCTACCTGGAACGGCGACGTACCGATGTGCTGGTCCGATCGCTCCGGCCGCCGCAAACCGGCCTGTCGTGGAATTCGGTGGTCTGCCGATAGTGCTTTAAGCCGCGCCCATTGATGATCGTAGTCCAAGGTCCATCTCAGATACAAAGACATGTAGACAGATCAGGGGGATTGTCGCGCAACCGAGCAGGTCGTCAAGCCTGCCCTGATGGGGAATGATCGATATGAACGTGATGGAGCGGAAAAAAGTCACTTCGCCCGAATCCGACGGAATGACGGCGCCCAAGACGCCCGGCAGGAGCAAGGTTGACCATGTGGTGCGCGTCAAGCGGCGGACCCTGCTCGACGGCTTTGCCGATCCTGGTGATTTTCGCACTCGGTCCGCGGGCGAGGTTGATTTCCGGCAGGTGTGGTCGTCGGCCAAGCACCGTCTGACCCCATATTGCCTGGATGCCGAGCGCGAACGGGTCATTTTTGTCGAAGCACCGGATACGGTCGATTTGACGGAGGATCATCCATTCTTCTATGAGGCCCAGCGCCGTCACGCCACCACACTCTACGCGGTTCCTTACGCGACCGTTCAGCAACTGGCCGCGGAGGTGCCGGCCGAAATCGCCAGCAGGCCGGTCATTTTCCTGCACAGCACAGGTCGCTGCGGGTCGACTCTGTTATGCCGTTTGCTGGGCGATGCGGCCGAGACGGTCTCGGTTTCGGAACCGGATTTCTACAGTCAGCTCGTGTTGCTGCGCGATGGGGCATCCGCCGGACAGCAAGCACAACTGGCTGCGATCACAGCGGCATGTACGCGGCTATTGGTCGCCAACATGTGCGCGACGCATCCAGCGGCACAGTCGGTGGTGATCAAGTTGCGTGGCGTGGCCGTGTTTGCCGCGGACCTGCTGGCAAGCGACCTGCCCGATTCGCGCCATCTGTTTTTGTACCGAGATGCCATCGATACGGTGGACTCATTCTTTGCCATGGTGATGCGCGTCCCATTGATGCGCGTCGCTCGCAAGGTCCGGTTGGAAACCGTGGTGCTCAGGCTGCTGGCCTTGATCAATCCCATGAAGCGCAACCCGGGTGCGTTGGCACCGTTGTACAATCAGGCCCACTACCGGGATCGGATCCCGGAGGATCTGGCGGCGTTTCTCACCATCGCCTGGCTATCGAAAATGGATCACGCCTTGTCGTTGCAGCGCACGTCGGAGGCATTTTTTCAGGCCTTGGTCCGTTATGAGGATCTGTGTGCCCACGGGGTTGGGATCATGCCGGGCTTGCTGGATGCCTTGGCGCTTCCCCCGGCCAATGAGATCGCCACGGCGCGGATGGCGCGAACCCTGTCTCGAAATGCCCAGGCGGGCTCAGTCTTGGCGAGCACAGGCGAATCGGCATTGAATGCCCGGCAGCGGGAGACCATCAAGCAGATGCTAGCCCTGCATCCGGAAATCCACGACAGCAGCTACCTGTTGCCCGGGACGTTGCGCATGGAGGGACAGTGACCGTTTCCCCGACAGATCCCCACGACGAAAATGCCCCCAAAGAAAACTGGTGGCTGCGGGCCCTGATCGGGCTGATGCTGCTGGCGCTAATGGCATGGGCCTATTACATGCTCGATTTGGGACGTTACGTTGATCGTCAGCAAATTGGCGCTCATCTGACGGTCCTGCGCCTGTGGCGCGCTGAGGCTGGAATTCTGGGGATGATTGAGTTCGCAGCCGCGGGGGTGGCGTTCATTGTCCTGAATGTTCCCTGTGCATTGATCGTCCTGGCCGCCGCGGCTCTGTATGGTGCATTGGGCGGGATTTTCCTCGGAGTCCTGTCACTCAACATCGCCACGATATTGATCTATTTGATCGGCCGTCATTTCGGCCGGGCAGCCGTCATGCGTGTTTTTGGGCGAGCCATGCATCCGGTAGAGCGTCATTTCAGCAATCGGGGACTGATCAGTGTGATCCATCTGCGACTGCTGTTTTTTGCGTTGCCGCCGGTCAACTGGTTTCTTGCAGTAATGAATCTCCGGTTGCGAGATCTTGCACTGGGAACACTGATCGGCTCCTTGCCCAAGATCGTCGTGTACGCCTGGTTGGGCGATGTCCTGATTGACAAGCTGGCCTACCATCCGGATCAGCTACACTGGTACAGTCCGGAAGTTCTGACGCCCATGCTGGCAGGTATCGTCTTAAGTTTGCTGTTGCGCGTGGTGGATCGGTTCTGGATCTCGCCACGGGCCGAGCAGGCTTGACCTCCTTACTCTGAAACCGTGGTCAGTGAGGCCGGGAACCGGTCCAAAGCCTGGGCGCGCAAATGGGCGTCGCACGCTCGCAGGAGAATCGGATCGGCTTCGGTGAGATAGCGCAGTGCGCGGTGGTGACCGGGAATCACTTCGGGATGGAGATGGGCGTTGAACGCTCGTTGGAACAGTAGGCGGCCGCGTCTGGATAACGTGTCCAATCGAAAATAGACCAGTTTCATGCTGGCATGTTGATGGGCCGCAAATTCGGCGAAGTTGGCTTTCTGAAGGAAATGCCGAAAGGCTGGCCCACCCTTCCACCATGCCTTCAATCGGTCGGTATTGTCGAACAGGTAGGGATGACCGCAGTGCTTGAGTATGCGCTGACGCATTTTCTCGCGCCGGTAAAATGGTTCCAGCGCCTTGGCCAACAGCGTCTCGTAGCCGGCTAGATAAGGCCCCACCAGAACCAGCCCCGTGACGGCGGGGGCCTGACCTGCCGACACAACAGCATGCAGCGCGCAGCTTAAGGTGAAGGTGCTCAGGCTCATTCCAACCAGTAAAGGTCGTTGTTCTTGGTCGGTCAGCATCAGATGCAAATCGTGAAGAACCGAGTCAATGTCCACATAGCCACCACGGCCTTGATGTTCGTAGTGGGCTTCATAGACGGCGCTTACGCTCGGATGGTCGAGCAACCCTTGAATGAATGCATCCCCAAAGCTGCCGCGAACCGGGTCGAATCCGCCCGGGATGATGACCACAGGGACGCCGCCCTGTGGCGGGTTGTTTTTGCGTCGCGTCTCGATCAGGTAGTGGCCGCGCAGCGGAACGCCGTTCCAGTCCGTCCGGTAGCGGGTCGACTCGCTCTCGAAGCGAATGGGGTGAAGGTGCGCTGAAGATTCGGACATGGGCTTCGGAACCTCGTTCAAGTGAAGAAAGTCGCGGGTGACGCTTTCGGTTTTATCGGCTTGCGATGTCATGCGTGAAGCCCGGGTTCAGGTTTGCATCGCAGGTTGAGCGTCCTGCTGCTTCGAACCTGTCCCCGCTACGGGGTATCCCACCATTGAATTCCCAGCACCGTCAGCGCGGAGACGGTTGCGGCGATGAAGCTGCCCCAGGCGACATCGACCACGGCAAGCCCAAGATCGAATCGCTTGATCACCGCGTAGGCCGTTGCGTTGTATGTCAGGTAGGTGAAAAAGCCGAACAGGCCACCATTCACCGCCGCCGCATGCCAGCCCCCTGTGGACAGCGCGGGGACAATCACAAAATACATCAGACCGGTGACATAGACGGTATAGAACAGCATTGCGGCGCCCATGCGTGGGCGTTCGAGCATGATCGGCTCCATGCGAGACAGATAGAAGTCCTTGCACAGATAGCCCAGCCACACGGCATCCAGAACGAGGAAAATCATGAGGGCGAGACCGTAGGTCAGCAGCAGTTTCATGGGAAGCTCGGGTGCTGTGGGGTAGGGGATGGCGTCAATGCCTAGGCTTTGCCGGGCGGCGCAAGGCAGTCTAGGTCGTCAACATCCGATAGCGCTCATCCTTGAGTGCCAGGCGCGCCTTTTTCAGCGCTTCCATGGTTTCATCGGCTTTGGGGCTGCCTTCGTCCTCAAGCCGGCGGATTTGACGGTCCAGATCATTGCATTCCTCGAAGCGCCGGTTACCGAGTTTCTGAGTGCGGATGTTTTCACGCAGCTCTGGGAACTCGAGGATCCGGGTATGGTTGTCGATGGTCATGACATTCCTCTGTCAGCGGATCGCTGAGAATAGGGCATTCTAACAAGCCAGTCCCGCCAACGCGCCGGGCCTGCACCCCGCAGCCGCCGGAACCCGGCGGCCCTCGCTTGGGCGATTAAAACAGGATTACCGAACGAATGCTCTCGCCGGCATGCATCAGTTCAAAGGCCTGGTTGATTTCCTCCAGGGTGAAACGGTGGGTGATGTAGTCGTCGATGCGGATCTCGCCTTTAATATAGCGCTCGACATAACCCGGCAGCTGGCTGCGGCCCTTCACGCCGCCGAAGGCCGACCCCTTCCACACCCGTCCCGTCACCAGCTGGAACGGCCGGGTCGCGATTTCCTCGCCTGCGCCGGCGACACCGATGATGGTGGAGACGCCCCAGCCTTTGTGGCAGCACTCCAGCGCCTGGCGCATGACGTTCACATTGCCGATGCATTCGAAGGAATAGTCCACGCCGCCGTCGGTCATGGCAATGATGACCTGCTGGATGGGGTCGGCATGCGCGCGCGGATCGATGCAGTCGGTCGCACCCATTTGCCGCGCCATTGGGAATTTGGCCGGATTGGTATCGATGCCGAGGATGCGCGAGGCGCCGGCCAGGACCGCCCCCTGGATCACCGACAGGCCGATGCCGCCCAGTCCGAACACGGCGACGGTAGCACCCGGCTCCACCTGCGCCGTGTTGAGCACCGCGCCGATTCCGGTGGTGATTCCGCAACCCAGCAGGCAGACCTTGTCCAGTGGCGCGGCGGGGTCGATGCGCGCCAGCGAGATTTCCGGCAGCACGGTGTATTCGCTGAAGGTGGACGTGCCCATGTAGTGGTGGAGTGGATGGCCGTTCAGAGCGAAGCGGCTGGTGCCGTCGGGCATGACGCCCCGCCCCTGGGTTTCACGCACCGCGCCGCACAGATTCGTCTTGCCCGAGCGGCAGAACTTGCACTGTCCGCATTCGGCGGTATAGAGCGGAATGACGTGGTCGCCGGGTTTGACCAAGGTCACTCCGGGCCCGACCGACTCCACGATCCCGGCGCCTTCATGACCCAGGATGACCGGAAACAGGCCCTCCGGATCGGTGCCTGAGAGCGTGAAGGCATCCGTGTGGCAGACGCCGGTAGCCACGATGCGTACGCGTACCTCGCCAGCCTTGGGATCGGCGACGTCCACTTCCTCGATCGTGAGCGGTTTTCCGGCCTCCCAGGCCACAGCGGCGCGTGATTTCATGCGTGAGGCTTCTCGTGTGGTGACTGTCCGTGGACCGAAAACCGACGACCGATGATGAGCTTCTCGAGCTCCATCAGGGTAAACAAGGCCAAGCCGGTACCGATGACCGCTGCGCCGTCCAGCCAGGCCAGCGGGCGGGAATCGAACAGCATTCTGGCCTGCGGCGTGTAGGTGAATGCCAGTTGCAGCAGGATGATAGCCGACAATCCGGCCAGGACGGCCGGTGTTCCCTTCAATCCCTGCAGTGAGAGCGAGCGGGTGTCCAGAAAGCGGACATTGAACAGGTAAAAGGCTTCCATGGCCACGATCGCGTTGACCGCGAGGGTTCGCGCGGTTTCCAGATCCCGCCCCAGTGCCAGCGCGGTCTCGAACGCCAGAAATGTTCCGCCCGCCATCAGGACCGACACCAGAATCACCCGCCAGATCAGATAGTTGGAAAGCAGTCCGCTGTCGGGCCTGCGCGGTGGGCGGTTCATGACCGCCGGCTCTGCCGGCTCGAAGGCCAGCACCAGTCCCAGGCCGATCGCGGTGATGGTATTGATCCACAGGACCTGTAGCGGAGACAACGGCAGGGTGAGGCCCAAGGCGATGGCAACGATGAATATCAGGGACTCGCCCCCATTGGTGGGCAGGGTCCAGGCGATGACCTTGCGCAGATTGTCGTAGACGGTGCGACCTTCGCGGATAGCCGTCACGATGGTGGCGAAGTTGTCGTCGGCGAGCACCATCTCAGCGGCTTCCTTGGCCGCCTCGGTGCCTTTCTTGCCCATGGCGACGCCGACATCGGCTTGTTTCAAGGCGGGCGCATCGTTGATGCCGTCCCCGGTCATCGCCACCACCTCGCCGTTGGCTTGAAGGGCTTGCACCAAACGCAGCTTGTGCTCCGGAGTCGTGCGCGCGAAGACCGTGGTGTGCCGGACCGCCTCTCGGAGCGCCTCGTCATCCATTTTTTCCAGACGAGTGCCGAGCAATGCCTTGTCACCATCGTGCAGGCCGAGTTGCCGGGCGATGGCCATCGCTGTGCCGACATGATCACCGGTGATCATTTTGACGCGAATGCCCGCGTGTTGACATTCCGCCACCGCCGCAAGCGCTTCCTGCCGGGGGGGATCCTGCAGGCCGACCAGCCCGATCAGGGTGAGGTTTTGTATGGCCTCATCGGCCGCACAATCCGCTTCGGCAAGTGGTCTGGCCGCCACGGCCATCACCCGGTAACCGGCATGGGCCAAACGATCGATGGCGGTTTCCCACTCGGCTCTTGAAAGCGGCGCCGCGTCGGCAGCCGACCCCTGAGCAGCGCACATGTCGAGTACCTGCTCAGGTGCGCCTTTGACGCATCCCAGATGGCGTCCATCGGGCAGCCGGTGAACCGTGGCCATGAATTTCTGAACCGAGTCGAACGGAATTTCCGACACGCGGGGATTGTTGGCCCGCACGGTGTGCGGATCCAGTCCGGCCTTGTGGGCCAGTACAACCAGGGCGCCTTCCATGGGGTCCCCGCTCACGCTCCAGAGCCCATCGTGGGCCTGGAGTTCGGCGTCATTGCACAGGACGGCCATCTCGGCCAATTCCCGAATGGCCTGAGCCTCGGTCTGTGCGACCGGTTGCCCGTCGCGCAGAAATTCCCCGTGTGGCTGATAACCGTCACCCGTGACCTCGATATCGCCGCCTGCCGTGACGATCTGCGCGACCATCATTTCGTTGCGCGTCAGGGTGCCGGTCTTGTCCGAACAGATGACCGTCACGGCACCGAGAGTTTCGACAGCGGGCATGAGCCTGACGATGGCCTGGCGCGCTGCCATCCGACGCACCCCTAACGCGAGCGTGATCGACAGCACTGCCGGCAGACCCTCGGGAATCGCGGAGACTGCCAAGCCGACCACGACCAGAAATGCGTCATCCCAAGGTATGCCACGTGCGAGCGCGCCGATGAACACGGCCATCGATACGCCAAGAATCACCGCGGCCAGCTGTCGGCCAAAGCGGTCCATCTTTTTCAGCAGCGGTGTCTTGAGTGTCTGTACATTGCGCAGCAAGGTACTGATGCGGCCGATCTCGGTGCGAATACCGGTCGCAACGACAATGCCCAAGCCCTGTCCCGCGACGACGAGCGTGCCGGAAAACGCCATATTCAGCCGGTCACCCAAGCCAGCCCCCTGAGGGACCGCATCCACCTGCTTGTCGATGGCGACCGATTCGCCGGTCAGCAAGGATTCATCGATGCGCATCCGGCTGGCGTGCAGCAGCCGCAAATCCGCCGGCACGCGATCGCCGGCTTCCAGGAGCACCAGATCCCCGGGCACGATCGCTGTGGCATCGATCGAGCGGCGGGTGCCTTCGCGCAGAACGGTGGTGCGCGGCGCGATCAGGGAACGGATGGCTTCGATGGCCTGCTCGGCGCGACCTTCCTGAATGAAGCCGATGAGGGCGTTGGCCAGGACCACGGCCAGAATGACCGAGGTGTCGATGAAGTGTTGCAGGGCCAGCGTGGTGGCAGCGCTGATCAAAAGAACGTAAATCAGGAGATTGTTGAATTGGCGCGCGAAACGGCGCCAGGCCGGCGTCGAGCGTGCATGGGGTAACTGATTGGGACCCCATTGTTCGAGGCGCTTGCGGACTTCGGCCTCGTTGAGTCCGTCGACCGGGGTATCGAGACGGGTCGAAAGGGTCCTCGCATCGAGGGCATGCCACGGAACGGGCGGAGCGTCTCCGTCGACAGGAGTGGCCTGGTCCCGATGTTTGGGCATTTTCCGGTTCCTCCGTAGAACGGGAATGGCAGTGCGGACGGCGCCGCATCGGTTTCCCCGGCCTGTTCCATGCGCATGCACGGATTCATGGACGGTAAGGCTACTGAAATGCATCAAACGACGCTACGGCACAAGGCTGGCAAAGAGGCTTGACTCACCCGATTCGACCGCTATTATTGGCACTCAAGATCGGTGAGTGCTAGCAACGCCATGCGACGCACCCCATCACAGCAACCATTGCGCCGACCGGCGTTCAACTTGACGAGGAGATCCTCAGATGAACATTCGCCCTTTGCATGATCGTGTGGTCGTCAAACGTCTGGAGGAAGAACGCACTTCCCCCGGCGGGATCGTGATTCCGGATTCTGCCGCCGAAAAGCCCGCCAAGGGCGAAGTCGTTTCCGTCGGCACCGGCAAGCCGCTGGATAGCGGCGAAGTGCGCGCGCTGACCGTGAAGGTCGGCGACAAGGTGCTGTTTGCCAAGTATTCCGGCACGGAAGTCAAGCTGGACGGCCAGGATCTGCTGGTGATGCGCGAAGACGACATTCTGGCGATTCTGAACTGAAACGTCCGTTCCGGCTGATTGTTAATTCTGGAGGTTAATTCCCAATGGCTGCCAAACAACTGAAATTCGGTGAAGACGCCCGTGCCCGCATGCTGCGGGGCGTCAACGTACTGGCCAACGCGGTCAAGGTCACGCTGGGCCCCAAAGGCCGCAACGTCGTTCTGGAAAAGAGCTTCGGTGCCCCCACGGTGACCAAGGACGGTGTGTCCGTCGCCAAGGAAATCGAACTGAAGGACCGCTTCGAGAACATGGGCGTGCAGATGGTCAAGGAAGTCGCTTCCAAGACCTCCGATGTGGCCGGTGACGGCACCACTACCGCGACCGTGCTGACCCAGGGCCTGATGCGCGAAGGCATGAAGGCCGTTGCTGCCGGCATGAATCCGATGGATCTCAAGCGCGGCATCGACAAGGCCGTTGCTGCTGCCGTCGAAGAAGTCAGGAAGCTGTCCAAGCCCTGCAACGACCAGAAGGCTATCGCCCAGGTCGGTTCCATCTCGGCCAACTCCGACACCGTTATCGGCGATCTGATCGCCAAGGCGATGGAAAAGGTCGGCAAGGAAGGCGTGATCACCGTCGAGGACGGTTCGGGCTTGGAAAACGAACTCGACGTGGTCGAGGGCATGCAGTTTGATCGGGGCTATCTGTCGCCCTATTTCATCAACAACCAACAGAGCATGTCCTGCGAGCTGGACGATCCCTACATCCTGCTCTACGACAAGAAGATCTCCAACATCCGTGAAATGCTGCCGGTGCTCGAAGCAGTGGCCAAGTCCGGCAAGCCGCTCTTGATCGTCGCCGAAGACGTGGAAGGCGAAGCACTGGCCACCTTGGTGGTCAACACCATCCGCGGCATCGTCAAGGTCTGCGCTGTCAAAGCCCCCGGCTTCGGCGATCGCCGCAAGGCCATGCTGCAAGACATGGCTGTGCTGACCGGCGGCCAGGTGATTTCCGAGGAACTCGGCCTCACCCTCGAAAAGGCGACCCTGGACGATATGGGTCACGCCAAGAAAGTCCAGATCGATAAGGAAAACACCACCATCGTCGACGGCGCTGGTCGCAAGCAGGATATCGAAGGCCGGATCGAGCAGATCCGTCGCCAGATCGAGGAATCCACCTCCGATTACGACCGCGAAAAACTGCAGGAACGCATGGCCAAGCTGGCCGGCGGCGTGGCAGTGATCAAGGTCGGTGCGGCTACCGAAGTTGAAATGAAGGAAAAGAAGGCGCGCGTCGAAGACGCCCTGCACGCGACCCGTGCGGCGGTGGAAGAAGGCGTGGTGCCGGGCGGTGGCGTGGCCCTGATCCGTGCCAAGCAGTCCATCAAGGACCTCAAGGGTGACAACCATGATCAGGACGTGGGGATCGGTATTGCCCTGCGCGCCATGGAAGAACCGCTGCGCCAGATCGTCGGCAACGCCGGTGAAGATGGCTCGGTGGTGCTGAACAAGGTCGCCGAGAGCGACGGCACTTACGGCTACAACGCCGCCACCGGTGAATACGGCGACATGATCGAGATGGGTATTCTCGACCCGGCGAAGGTCACGCGTTCGGCGCTGCAGAACGCCGCGTCCATTGCCGGCCTGATGCTGACCACCGAGTGCATGGTTGCCGAAGAACCGAAGGACGAGAAGGACGGTGCCCCCGCCGATATGGGCGGAATGGGTGGCATGGGTGGCATGGGCGGAATGGGTGGCATGGACTTCTGAGAAGTCGTTACTCGCCCTGAACCCGTTGGGTTCCCATCTGACACCCCGCTTCGGCGGGGTGTCTTTTTTTGGAGGGGCTGCTCACTGCGAACAGGGGACGAAAGGCAATCAACCGGTAACCGAGGCGATCATCGAACCGTCATCGAAGTCATTCAGGCTTGGATGGGATTCCGTTGTGGAATCCCAGTACCCTTCATTTCAAAGAGGCATCCGATGAAACAGAAACTCGCTTCCCTGGCTCTGCTCACCTTGGCACC
>OBJS01000108.1_pt1 | contig 34096 bp, 28 predicted proteins | sample 1519851 | NCBI WGS metagenome assembly OBJS01 (sample SAMN03019806, study PRJEB22545) | beach sand metagenome | biome: beach; feature: sea beach; material: beach sand | place: USA: Municipal Pensacola Beach, FL | collected 2010-10-20 | depth 25-47 cm m
CTCTACCCGAATCTGCTGCGCCACCTTCAGGTTGATTGTTCTAACTTACCCGGTCAGGCGCGAGCAGGGCCGGGTAGAGTAGGGGAATCGTGCTATTCGGTGTATTCGGCGACTTGGCACCGGATAGCTGATCGGGCACGGCGATAACGCTGCGGGAAGTGCGCGAACGCATGAGCTATTGAAAAGCCGGCATGACCTCGCGTGCAAATAGTTCCACTGAGGCGTTCAGCTTCTCCGGTTCCAGTATGCCCTGGGGAATGAGCAGGAACACTTCGTCGAGGGGAATAGCCTTGCTGACAGTTTCGATGCGCGACTTGATGTCGTCCGGCGTGCCGACAAGCAGTTCCGGCACCCCCTGGCCAAAGGGTTTCATCCAGGTGTCCCACAGCCAGGCCATTTCGTTATACCAGTCCTGCGCCTGGCTCCGGGTTGGTGCGCATACCATGATGCCGCCCCAGCATGCCTGTTCACCGGGGCGGTAGTCGACACCCAGGCGTTGGGCTTCCGTACCCCATTCCTGCCACAGCAGCTGTAAAAAATCCGTGTTGTTGGCGAGGACGATAGGCTTGCCCTTGTAGCGCGCCCAAAATTTCGCTGATCTCAGGCTGTGGGAAAAACCACCGTAGAGCGGGATTTCCTGTTGCAGCGGGCGTGGCGCGATGCCTACTTCGGCCACTGACATATCGTCGCTAACCCCTTGTCCGTAGCGCGTGTAGACGGGATGTTCGTGCGGGTTCTTGAAGCCGGGGGACGGGAAATTCCAGTATTTGCCACGGTGTTGAAAGGTGTCTTCCCTGAGGGCGCGGACGACGATTTCGACAAATTCGGCGAAATATTCCCGATTGTCCTCATCGATCTGAGTTTTGGCGTTCCATGGCCCGACGGCCTGCAGTTGAGGTTGGATACGAAAATTGTCGAGCCATCGCGCCTGATATCCGCGCACCATACCGACGCCAAGACGTCCGCCAAGCATGCAGTCCAGGGTGGCAATTTTTTCGGCGGTGACCAGCGGATTGTTCGTGGTGGAAACAAAGCCGCAGGGTATGGCGCGCAGGTTTTTGCTGTGGCTGCCGATCCACATGGACATAAGACAAGGATCGTTCGACGCCTCCATGCCCTCGATCTGCAGATGGTGTTCCGGGTGGCCGAAGCCGAAATATCCGAGCTCGTCGGCCAGGGACACGGTTTCGGCGAGTTCCGCCAGCATGCGGCGATATCGTTCGGCGTCCTTGCCGGCCATGCCCGCTTCCAGCTCCTGGCGGCGTCCGACCGTACAGTAGACAAACAGGTTGAACTTCATCGGCAGGTGCTCGAAGGGTATGTTCTAAGTGTTGACGTCGACGACGACGCGTCCTTTTATGTGGCCGGCCAGAATATCCCTGGCCAGTTCCGGCACTTTGCTCAGCGGTTCGACACTGTAGATGGTTGCCAGCAGGTCGTGGTCGATCAGTTGTGCGAGTTCGTTCCAGGCCCGTTGGCGGCGAGGTAAGGGCGCCATGACGGAGTCGATGCCGCGCAAGGTCACCCCGCGCAAGATGAAAGGCATGACGCTAGCGGGCAGGGCTGCGCCGCCGGCAAGGCCACAGGCGGCGACAATGCCTTCGTAGCGAGTTTGCGCCAGCGCTGTCGCCAGGGTATTGGCGCCGACCGTATCGACGACGGCCGCCCAGGTTTCGCGTTCCAGCGGTTTGCTATCCCGGGCCAGCTCGTCCCTCGCTATCAGTGCTTCGGCACCTAGTTTTTTCAGAAAGTCTCCGGCTTCGTCGACACGTCCCGTGGCCGCGGTCACCTTGTAGCCGAGTTTGGCCAGCAGCATCACGGCGACGGAACCGACACCGCCTGCCGCGCCTGTCACCAGGACGGGACCCGTATCCGGACTTACCCCCCAGTCCTGAATCGCCATCACACACAACATGGCGGTATAGCCGGCGGTGCCGATGGCAGCCACTTCCTCAAGGGAGAAGGCTTCGGGCACTTTCACCAGCCATTCGGATTTCAGCCGTTGTTTTTGCGCGTAGCCACCCCAGCGGTTCTCGGATAAACCGAAGCCGTTCACCAGTACTTTGTCTCCGGGTGCATAGGCCGCATTGCTGGATTCGACCACGGTCGCCGCCAAATCGATGCCGCCTACCATGGGATATTCGCGTACGATGGGCATGCTGCCGGTAACGGCGAGGCCATCTTTGTAGTTGACCGTTGAGTAGGCGATGTCAACAAGGACATCGCCTTCCGGCAGGTCCTCCAGTGTCAGTTGCCGAATCTCGGTACTGACGGTTTTGTCTTCTTTATCGATGACCAGCGCGGCGAAGGTATCGCTCATGATTCCTGTCTCCCGAGTAAATTCATTGGCTGTCGAGTGCTACTGGGTGACGATCGTGGCGTACTTGCCCTGATAAAACCCAAGGGGCTCGGCGTCCGGGTTGTCCATGTCGTGCACGCGGCCGACAATGATGATGTGGTCTCCGCCCTCGTACAGATGTTCGGTGGTGCATTCTAAACGGACGCTATATTCGTCCAGTAGGGGTGTGCCGCCCGCACCTTCGGACCATCCGACTTCATTGAACTTGTCGATATCCTTAGTGGCAAACAACCGCGATACGTCTTCCTGGCCACTATGTAATATATGTATCGCGAAATGCTTGGCTTTCATAAAGGCGTTATAGCTGTTGGCGTTTTTCGCGATACTCCAAAGCACCAGCGGCGGGTCCAACGAGACGGAAGAAAAACTGTTGGCGGTGCAGCCGACGTTGGTGCCGTCTTCATCCCTCGCAGTTACCACGGTTACACCGGTGGCGAAACAACCCATGGCGTCGCGAAAAGCTCTAGCGTCTAAAGTCATAGTGGTTCCCCAAATAGCAAAAAGAATACTTGGTCGACAACACCTCGACAGCAACCGCTGACGAGGGTTGTCGGTGATCTTATTGAGGCCCGCCGGTTGTGCTCCCCTCGAAGAGGAGGTGCGTAGAGGGCGGCGGGCTCTTTCTCTGCGGGCGCCTGGCCCAAGCGGGTTAATGTACCATAGCGTGCGCAGGCGTGTCAGGGATTGGCTTTGACCGCGGGGCGTTCGGATACGCGGTCATACCAGGCACGAAGATTTCCACACTCCTCGGGGATTTCAGCTTTGATCCACTTGGCAAAGTCACAGCTCACCAGGGTGGTGATGTCGGCCATCGAGTAAAAATCGCCGGCTACGTACTCGTTATCCGCCAGCCGCTTATCGAAGTCCTTGAAAAAGTTAGGCACGCGCCGGGCGCCGCGCTCCGCCAGCTCTGCTGATTGTGGATAGTTATGCGGCCCGACCACCGCGCGATCGGCAAAGCCTTTTGCCGTATTGCGAAACACCTCTGCGATGGCGAGCAGGCCGTTCATAAAAGCCAGATGCTCCCACATTTCGACAAGGCCTTTCTCCCTGGGGGAGCTGCCAAGCAGGGGGATCTCCGGGTGGGCTGCCTCGAAATAGTGGACGATACCGCGAATCTGGCTGATGCAGGTGCCGTCGTCGAGTTCCAGCATGGGCACATCACAAGCCGGATTTTTACGCTGGTATTCCGGGTTGAGCTGCTCGCGCTGCATCAGGTCTATAGTGACACGCTCCACTTCGATGCCCTTCTCGGCGAGAAAAATATTCACGCGGCGGGGATTGGGAGCCTGGGGATAGTCGTACAGTTTCATGGGGAATCTCCGAAGGTTGTGAGTATGATTATCGATCGGGAGCACCTGCGCGATGGGGCCTGTGCCAAGCTTAGCACAGGCCAGATCAGCCGCCGGCGACTGTTTTCCGGCGACTGTTTTAAAGGCGTGGGCACTTCACTACACTCTGGTATCTGGTGGCGCTTAAAGGCTTCCGTCTATGCCGGGGGGCGCCTTTAAAGTGCGATATATGCCGCGGTTATTCAGGATGGCGCGATGACACAATCTGATGCAGCAAAACCCATGTCGCTCGAAGCGGCTAAAAGCGCCATGCTCTCGGCGGTCGACTGCCGTTTGCCGACTTCCAGCGTCGCTTTACACAACTTGCCTGGGCGCGTTTTGGCCACCGACATCGTCGCCACATCTGACTCGCCTCCGGCGGATAACTCGGCAATGGATGGCTATGCACTGCGCGCCTGTGATCTGGGCGTTGTGGACGAGTTCGAGGTGGCAGGCCGCGTTATGGCGGGCGACGCTTTCAAGGGGGTGGTTGGCGCAGGACAGGCCGTGCGTATTATGACCGGCGCACCATTGCCGGCGGGCGCGGATACAGTGGTGATGCAGGAAAACGTTGAGGTCAGCGGTGAATACCTGCACGGCGGCAAACCCTGCCGGATGCGCCTGCTAGAACAACCAAAGCCTGGTGCCAACGTGCGTAAGGCTGGCGAGGATATGGCCCGGGGCGAAACGGTGTATACGGCTGGACGGCGCCTGAATCCTGTGGACATCGGCATACTGGCTACCCTGGGCATGGCTGAGGCCGAGGTCAGGGCACCGTTGCGTGTTGCCCTGTTCGCCAGCGGCGATGAACTGCGGGCGCCGGGTGAAAGGCTAGAGCCAGGCGAAATTTACGATAGCAATCGCTATTTCCTCCGAGCCCTGTTAAGTCGTCACGGTTACGAGGTCGTGGACCTGGGCGTTGTCGCCGACGATCCAGCACTTCTTCGTGAGGCTTATAGCGAGGCCGATAGCCGTGCGGATGCGGTGATTACCTGCGGCGGCGCTTCTGTTGGCGAAGCTGACTATGCTCGCGATTTACTTGCCGCAACCGGCGAGGTCGGTTTCTGGAAGGTTGCGATCAAGCCTGGTAAGCCCTTTATATTCGGGCATCTCAGCAACAGCGTTTTTTTTGGCCTGCCGGGCAACCCGGTATCGGCGCTGGTGACGTTTCAGCAATTAGTAGCGCCTTGCCTGCAGAAAATGCAGGGTGCCGTAGTCACACGGCCTCTCTTACTTACGGCAGTAACGACGCTCGATATAAAACGCAATCGGAGCCGGCTTGATTTTCAGCGCGGCCTTTTCGCTACCGATGAGCAGGGCCGCCTCTGTGTAACGCCCGATCGACAACAAAGCTCGGGGGCGCTTGGGCCCCTCAGCCGATGCAATTGTTTTATCAGGGTCGCGCCCGGCAGCGAAGCAATCCGGTCCGGAGAAGCGGTGGACATTGAACTATTTGATTTTTGAATTCAGGTAAAAATATTAATGCAACTTTGGGGAACAAGATATGACGCGTAAAAATATACTTGAAGGCGTAAAAGTGCTCGACTTTACCCAGCATGTGGCGGGCCCGACCTGCACGCGCGTAATGGCGGAACTCGGTGCCGAGATCATCAAGGTCGAGTTGGCGCCGACCGGTGATCAGGTGCGTTACGTAGGCTACCAAAAAGGGGGGCGCGGGCTGTATTTTTTGCAGCAAAATCGCGGCAAAGACAGCTTGTGTATCGACGCCAAAACCGACAGGGGCAGGGAGATACTCACTGAACTGGTGAAAAAGGTCGATGTTCTGATCGAAAACTTTGCGCCTGGCGTTATCGGTCGCCTCGGTTTTGGCTGGGATGTGGTCCACGAGTTGAACCCTCAGTGCATCATGTGTTCCATCTCGACCTTTGGTCAGACTGGTCCGCTGGCGGACCTGCCCGGTTTCGATTATATCGGCCAGGCCTATTCCGGCATTACCAGTTTGATCGGCGAGGAAGACAAGGCACCTAGTATTCCCGCCGCAGCGATGGGCGACACGATGACCGGCATCCACGCGCTGGCTGCGATCAACGGCGCGCTCTACCACCGCGCTATGGGCGGCGAGGGCGACTACATCGATGTCACCCTCCTCGACAGCTACTTTCACTGTCACGAGATGTATGTGGGTTACTACAGTGCCAGTGAAGGCAAGCTGAAGCCACGGCGAACCGGCTCGCATCAGCGGCTGGGTTGTCCCATGGGAGTATTCCAGGGCAGAGAGGGCTATATCATGATTATTGCGACGCAGCCCCAATGGGAGCGTCTGTGCGATGTTATGGAAATGCCGGAATTGCGCACCGACCCGCGGTTTGAACACCCCAATGACCGAATTCGCCGACGCCACGAACTGATTCCTATTATTGAACAATGGTTGCAAAATCAGCCGACCGATCAGGCCAGTATTGCCAAAATGGAAGCCGCCCGGATTCCCGTCGCTCCGGTGCTCAGCCTGCCGGAAGCCATGGAACATCCTCACCTGACGCAACGTGGGACAGTTCGCACCGTGACGCAGCGCGGTGCCGGCGAATTCAAAATGCCGGGCATGCCACTGCGTTTTAAAAGTGTTCCGACAGAAAATGACTTGCAGGCCCCTTATCGGGGCGAGCACAACTTTAAGGTGCTTAACCAGTACCTGGGATATTCTCAGGACGAGGTCGAGGCGTTGACGCAGGCCGGTATTTTGCTCCAGGAGGAGATTCCGGAAGCCGTGGGCGGTTAAAGCCGATGCTTGGCTGACGCGACGATACAGCCCATCTGCCCCGGCGGCAGGTTTGTCGCACTATAGCCGCCGGCAGCGTTGCATTTCTGTGCCCGTCGTTTATGTATGGCCCGGGTTTGGTTTGGATTCGGCTTAGAGCTCGCTGGCGAGAAACTCCAGGGTCGTGTCGTGGTCGCCGACCCCGAGAATTGCGCAGTTCAGATCGGTGACGCCGATATCGCGCAGGCGTTGAATGTATCGGCGTAGGTCGGCCTCGTTACCAATATTGGCAATGCCGGACGGCCCTGACACCCCCTCGCGGGCGAGCATGGCGCGGTACGAATCCAATTGGCCGTACATTTTCATGCCTTTATCGATGCGAGCAATCGCCGCGTCCTGGTCGCTAACGATAGCGGTCGGCACGCCCGCGACAATGCGCGGTTCCGGCCGGCCAGCCTCTGCGGCGGCTTTACGGATTTTCGGAATAATGTGTTCTTCCAGAGTTTTCGGCCCGGTCATCCAGGTGATGGTGCCGTCGGCATGAGCCCCGGCCAGTTTCAACATAACTTCGCCAAGGGCGGCTACCAGCAGGGGCACAGAAGTTGATTCGCTGATCGCCAGCTGGGCATTGGCGCTGATTTGTTCGCCCCGGTAGCTGACTTTTTCGTTGCGCAATGCCGGCGCGAGTACATTGAGGTACTCGCGCATATGGCGCGCGGGCTTTTCGTATGATATGCCGAACATGCCTTCGATAATGGGTTTGTGGGACAAACCGATACCGAGATGAAAGCGCCCGGACGCAGCGGCATTGGTGGTGGCAGCCTGTTGCGCCATGACCATTGGGTGGCGCGGGTAACTGGGCACCACTGCCGTGCCGAGCTGGATTTTTTCAGTTTGCTGGCCAACCACCGCCAGTGCGGTCATGGCGTCGAGACCCATCATATGGGCCATCCAGAAACAATCGAAACCCAGGGACTCCACTTTTTTCGCGCGTTCGATCAGGCCGGGGAAAGTTGTTTCCGGGCCCGACGCCGCGCCAGAGTTGATGCCTATTTTCACGATGTCCTTCCCCTGATCAGTGTGCTGGTGCCGGCATTGATGTTGCGTTCCTTAGCGAAAGGCCGGGATCACTTTCTCTGCAATTAGTTTGATATTTTCCTCGACGTAGTCTTCCGGGCAGGCCGAGGTCAGCATGAATAATCGCGCTCCGGCGTCGATGTATTCCCGCAGGCGCTTTCGGCAGTCCTCCGGTGTGCCGATCAGCGTATATTTATTCACCAGGTTGTCAAAATTTTGCGCGTACTGTTTGCCCAATTGTTTCGCGGCCATCTCTCGCGCCGTATCGCGGTCTTCGTGCACCGCCGTGAAAATAAAGACGCCGTGGGAAAAATTGTCGACGGGCAGGTTGTTCTCGGTGCGCAAATCGGAGATTGTCGCGACGCTGTCCTTGAGCATTTCTGGCGTGTACATATAGGGCAGCCAGCCGTCGCTATGAAGTGCGGCGCGGCGCATGGCGCCGTCTTGCCGCCCGGCAACCCAGATCGGTGGTGTCGGTTTCTGTATCGGCATAGGGTTCAGCGTAATCTCATTGAGCGTGTTGAAACGGCCCTGAAAAGAAACGTTTTCTTCCGACCAAAGTTTGCGGATCACTTGTAGGGCTTCGCTGGCACGTGGTCCGCGTTCCTTTACCGGTACGCCACAGGCTTCGAATTCCCGTGGAAATTCGCCGCCGACGCCGATCCCGAACATATAGCGCCCACCGGACGCGTTGTCCAAAGCCGCTCCCATTTTTGCTGCCAGCGCCGCGGGGTATAGTGGTAGCAGCACGATGGTACTCATCAGTTTGATGTGCTCGGTGGCGCCAGCCGCGACGCTGAGCGTGATGAATGTATTGCCGATCGGGCCGTGAAACATAACGTGTTCCCCGGCGCTGACAATATCGAAACCGAGTTCTTCGATATGCCTTGCCGCCGCGGCTATATCTGTTACCGTCCTGATGCCCGTGCCAAATTCTATTCGGGTCATTGAAGCGCTCCCTCTCGTGACATTAATTGACTCTCTACCGAAACATCGTAAACAGTTGCGTCGTGGCAGGCAATCCAGGCACGTAGCCTGAGTGCACGGCGCGCGGGCGTGGCGCCAAGAATGAGTCAGGAATACGAATGTTAACGGAGACTGAAGCGCACGGGTATGATCATCGAGAGCTGGCGTTCGTCTACAGAGTCGGGAGGTTTGGGCAGGGGGCTGGCTCGTTCGAGCATGCGCAGCGTGGCGTCGTCGAGTATGCGATGTCCCGAGCTTTGCTCGATACTGCTTTCGATGACCTCGCCCTGGCGGTTGATCGCGATACGGATAGCCACAGTGCCCGTCATATGTCGAGCGCGGGCATAGTGTGGGTAGCGTTTGTGTCGGGCGAGATGGGCAGACAATTTATCGCGCCAGCTTTGCGTGAGGCGCTCTTGCTCCGGGTTAGATGGTATGGCTTTCGTTTCTCGAACGGCCTCACTGGCGGTGGGGGCATATATGGAAGTCTCGCTGGCATCAGGTTCGGCAGAGAGAGTATCCGTGGTCTCGATATCTGAGGCTTCAACGACAGGTTCTGTTTCCGTTCTCTCGGGCAATTGTTTTTCGACGGGCTTTGGGTGCTCGGGCTTCAGTGACGGATTGCGCGGTAGCGGTACAGGTCTTTGCCGGGACTGTACCGGTTCTACTTTCGGGTTTGGCGGGAGTGTGGTTTCGCGTTCAGGAGATACTTCGGATTCGATCGGTTCGGGTCGATCCGGTTCCGTCACGTCGCGACGTTCGATCTCGGCGTTGCTAACGACGTCCGTTTCGGCTGAGTTTAAGGATGCGGGCTGTAAAGAGATCGTGATAGGGACGGGTGTCGGTTCCGTCAGGAAGGCCGCGCGTGACAGGTGGTAAATGCCGGCATGCAGCGTCAATGCGACGAGAAACGCCAGTGACCACAGGCCTGGCGACCGATCATCGATAATCATGGGGCGGTGGCCTCAGGGCGGCAAATGGGATTCCCCGGGCGCCTGCTGAATACCCATCAGCGCCACTTCGTGAAATCCGGCCTGTTGCAGCGTGTTTAGTAATCCCATCAGGTCGTCGTAGGTCACTTGCTTGTCTGCTCGCACAAAAATGCGTTGTGCGTCTTGGCTTGTCATTGCCTCGCGCAGGGTGATCGGGAGTAGCTCGCGGTCGACCGTGGTCTCTCCTATAGCGACGGTCAGGTCGCGGCGCAACGTCAGATAAACAGGATCCGAGGGCGGCTGATGCGCGTTTGCCGAAGTGCGGGGCAGGTCAACTGGCAGATCTACCGTCGCCAAAGGCGCAGCGATCATAAAGATGATGAGGAGCACCAGCATCACATCGATCAAGGGGGTGACATTGATGTCGTGGGTCTCAATAGGGTTAGTGCCATCGTCGTTATTGATAAGCATCATCATTGACCGTTACGAAGGTTTGCCGGTGGGTGCCTGTCCAGGTCACGCGATAATAGCGTCTGTAGTACAGCTGATTGGTCTGTCACCAAAGCGCGAGCACTTGCTATCTGCCGAGTGAACAGATTGTAGACAAGAACCGCCGGGATGGCGGCGACCAGCCCCAGCGCCGTGGCGAGTAAGGCTTCGGCGATACCCGGGGCGACAACGGCCAGGTTGGTGGTGCGGGCCTGGGAAATGCCGATAAACGCGTTCATGATGCCCCAGACTGTGCCGAATAAACCGATAAAGGGAGAGGTCGCGCCGATGGAGGCCAGCGGTCCTGTGCCTCTGACAAGCTGTCGGGCAACTTGGGTTTCAACGCGTGCCAATCTAATCCCGACTCTTTCTTTAATGCCGTGCGCAGCCGCCGATTGTTGCTTAAGTTCATCGGTGACCGCTGCCAGCAGTTGCCCGGCAACACCCGACGTGGTGATATCCAGCTCGTTTGCTTGCTGCAGAGAGTGAACTTCTTGCAGGGCTGAGAGCTGGCTCTCGCAACGTCTGCTAAACCGACTTAGTGCCCAACCCTTGGCAATAGTTATGGTCCAGGTCAGGATCGAAGCGCTAACCAGAACCAGCATGACTGCTTTGACGACCCAGTCGGCATTTTTAAACATCGACCAGGCCGACATATTTTCGGGCAGTATTGGATCGTGGGCGCCACTCGGTGCTGCCGCAGCGCCGGGAGGCTTGCTGGGCAGAGCATGGGGCGACGGGGTCTGCTCTTGGTTGGTGCTAAACACAGACGTGCCCGCTTCTTGTGAGGCTTCGGCTGTCTGGCACGAAATCGTCTGAAAAAACAGGGTTGTCAGGAACAAGGCGAGAATACCGTGGAGGCGAGCGGTGCGACGCCGGTTCGACTTTGCGTTAGCGTTTTTCGGGCCGCTTCGGTCAGGGCCTGAACCCGATGTTGCACCGCTGTTGGCGGTGGGCATTATACCTCTGGGCCAGGCGCAAATAATCGGGTTTGTTGTTGGTGCGGAATAGTATTGCTGCATATTTAGTATCTAGGTCGAGTAGTGATGGACTGAACCAGCAGGGCGCGTATTAGTGGATCGGTTGCAAGATGACTGTAGGCATTGCCGGAAAACGCGAGATTAACTTAATGGTCGGGCTGGTCCGAGCTTTTTGCTTGATCTTGAAAAAGAAGACAGTAAGCCTCCGTAGATGATAAGTCCCAATAACAGCAGCCCGACATTAATTCCCACTGCGGAAGGCCGCCATGAATACTCGGCATACAGTCCAATGTGAGTAGCAAATACACTGAGCAGACAACCAAGTAGAAAAAACTTGCCGTATTGGCGGACCCGTGCAGCGCTGGCCATAAACCCCGTGGCGATAGTCAGTAACGGCAGTGTGATCAGGAACACGGGTGCTGGTCTGAAATCTAGCAAGGCTGCCACCGCAGCCATGGCCAATGCGCCGGGGCAGGCCCAGACAAACCCGGGCCACAACAAGTGCAGAAGGCGCCAGTCCTTTTGCCGGGCCAACCAGATGTTCACGCCTGAAACACAAAGAAGTGTTAAAGCGGTGCCCATGATGGCGTACAGCGCTTTGCTCATAAACCCGCCAAAGTGGCCGAAATGCAGGCGATACACGGAATAGGCTACCTGCCTGCCTATTGGCCCGTCCGATAGACCTTGATGACTCAGCAACTGGCCGTCGGGGTGAAAGCGGTAGATTTCGGAATAGATCAAACGGCCCGGTAACGTGGCGGCTATTTCAAGATACTGGGTATCCTGGCCGGGGTTTTGCAGCATAAGATAAATCGGCTGCGCGTCTGGAGCTGCAGTCTTCAGGTTGGCAAAAGCGCTGCGATAGTCGATTTTCTTTTCCGAGGTTACTATCTGTATATCCTCGCCATAGACCGCGGCGATTAGCGCATCTCTGTCGTTATCCGTCCATAGCCAAGCGCCTGCGGCGATCAATACCCCCACCAGGCCAAAGAAGGCACCAGTCATACCCATCATCAGATAAAACGGTGCGCCCCACACGCCGAGGCGGTTGTGGAGATCGAGTTCGCGCAAGCGATCGCTGCGTTGGTTACGGAACCGGAACAGATCCTTAAGCAGTGAGGGGTGGGCGAGGAGTCCGGTGACAATCAGCCCGCAAAGAATCACACCGAGACTGCCCGTTATGAGTAAACCCGCTGTCTCGGGTAGCAGCAGGTGGTTGTGCAAGTGGAGCAAAAAATGTGTCCAGCCTTGCGCGGGCGGATCCGTAAGTGTGCCGTCCGCTGCCAGATAAAACTCGGTATCGTCTCCGGACACGTGCATGCGCGGCATAGCGGTGGAAGGAAGAACCACGTACAGTGTTTTCGGCGGCGTGTCCGCCTGCGCCAGAAACATATCTGTGGCGCGCTCGATACTATCTGGAGTGTAGTCCGGATACTCGGGGATTGTTGGCTGTTCCCAGCGCTCAAATTCCTCGAAAAACACCGCAAGTGTCCCGCTCAGGCAGACGAGATACAGCAGCATTGCCCAGGTAAGTCCGATCGCGGCGTGGGACTTCCGCATGGATTTCACTACCTTCACGCCCGGCTTGTTTCGTTTCGTATTCATCTGAACAACCATGGCAGCGTTGCGGTAATGCTGGCGGTGGTCCATAGCGTATGCCGTAGCAGGCGTTCAGAGGCTACGGTCAAAATCATCCCCCCGGCCCACAAGAGTGGCAACGACAGCGCTGCCGTGACCCAGGCATTGGCTGGCTCGAAGGGCAGATGTCGGGCTATCAATAGGCTGATGCAGACCGCGCAAATCAATGTCAACGGGCCAGCAATCGCCAGGCGCAGGCTGCGTTTGCCCCACTGCGAGCCACGGCGACTCTTAGAGCGGCTTGGTGTGGAGTTTGCCGAAGTGATAGATCCCGCGTGCGTGCGTGAATCAGTGTTGAGCCCTTGTCTAACACTCGCGGCGACACAAAGCCATGCGCCAATGCTGCTTGATACGAACCAGTATATTGTTCCGAATTCGGCGCCATAGAGCAGGTGCCACCCGACGATAGCTTGTAGGAGCGTGAGTAATCCCACCGCGAACGGTAGCCGGATAATGCCCCGCTCGGGCGACCAGCCCGCGCGAAGTAGAATCAGGGCCATGCCATGGACGGCTAGTGTAAAAGCAGCGATAAGCGTGTTTGCAGGCATCTAGACGATTAAAACTCCAGTTCTATGCCAGCCTCGACAACACGCTCAGCGCCAAACCAGCAATTGTTGCTGTCAAAGCAAGAAACGTAGCGCTTGTCCGTCAGATTGGTGGCTGTGAGACTCACGGACATGCCCTGCAATTCATTAAACCTGCGGCCAAGTTCGTAGGTCAGGCCCAGGTCGAACAAGGTGTAACTGGGCAGCTCGGCGGTATTCAGGGCGTCGAGCTGTGTTTCACCCACAAAACGCGCGCCTGCACCCGCCGAGAGGCCAGCGAGTGGGCCGTCGAAGAATGTGTAGTTAGCCCACAGCGACGCAGTTTGATCGGCGACCCAAACCGGCGTCTTGCCTTCCAGCCCCGTGGTGTCTTCCGTCACTTCGACATCGAGCCAGGTGTAGTTGAACATCAGTAACAGGCTATCGGTCGGTAGCCAGCGACTTTCGAGCTCGATACCGCGAGATCGCGTTTCTCCAGTCTGGATCAGGTCCAGTGGGCCGCCATTTGGATCGCGCGTAAGATCGTTTTCCTTGGTGATTTCGAACGCAGCAAGGGAGAGCTGGTTGGTATTGTCTGCGGAAGCGTATTTGACACCGACCTCCCACTGCTCGGCCGTTGCGGGATCGAAGGTGTTGCCATTGCGATCACTGCCGGGCATAGGTTCAAAACTCTCGGCAAAATTGAGGTAGGGCGCCCAGCCATTGCCAAACGCGTAGAGAATGCCGACACGGCCGGAAAACTGCTCCTGATCGACTTCGCTGGTGGCGGGGAATCCGTATTTAACTCCGGTTTCCTGGGATTCGTATTCATCGTAGCGCCCGCTGGCAATGAAGATCCAACGGCCGATCTTGATCTGGTCCTGGAGGTAAAATCCGGTCTGCTCAGTGTCGATATTGAAGTCAGAGCTAAGTCCGGAAGCAGCGAAATCGAGTGTTGCCGGGTTGATCAGATAATTGTTGGCGGCGTACAGATCAATCGGCAGAGTGCTCGCATCCTCGTATTTGATATCGGAATCGAGTTCCAGATAGTCGATACCAAATAGCAGGTTATGTTCGACGCCACCAATATCGACGCGGCCAGCCAGCTGGTTGTCGATAGTCAAACCTTCGGCGGTTTCGTCCGTGAGGTAGGCGCGGCGCAGCAGCGTCCGGTCGGCGCCAGGCAATAAAGGCATGAAGGCGCTTACCAGCCCGGTATTGTAGGTGTTCTCCTGATAGGCGTCGGCGTCCATAAAACGCATCTGGTGCAGGAAGGTCCAGCCCTTACCAAAATCATGGTGCAATTTGAATCCGGGTAACAGCACCTCTCGCTCGTAGGTGTTCCAATTGGCATCGCCCGCATAAAAATCCGTATCCAGTTTGCCGTGGGGCGTACGGTAAAGACTACCGGCTGCAGGAACGGTGTTATAGATCCCGGCCGAAGGGTCTTTTTGATAGTAAAGGTTAAAGTTGAGCAAGGTGTTTGCGCCGATTCTCCAATCTATGGACGGCGCAAAAACTCGCCGCTCATTTTCCGACGTTTTCGCTTGCCCGTCCTGTTTGCGGCCGAGGCCGACGACACTATAGGAAAAATCACTTTCGCCGACTGGACCACGTGATTCAAAACTGAACTCGCGCAAGTCGCGGCTGCCGCCGCCAATCTGCAGATTGTGGTATGGCGTGAGGCTTGGCTTTTTGGCGATTAGATTGACAAAGCCACCTGGCGGCATATTGCCGTAAAGTGACGAAGTCGGACCCTTGAAGACCTCTATTTGTTCGATAGCGATGGCGTCAATCTGCGGCTGCAGGTTCCAGCCGTTGAACAGTAATTGCAAGCCGTCGTAGCTGTTTTGGTAGTTGGCAAAACCGCGAATGGTGAACTGATCGATACGGGTTACCGCACCTCCACGGAGCTCAGTGGTGACTCCGGAGCTGTAGCGCAGCGCCTCATTCACGGAGTCGGCATCTCGCATCTGCAGTGTCGACTGGTCAGTCACCGAGATACTTTGTGGTGTCAGCTCGGTTGGTAAAGTCGACTTGGTTGCTGTTTGTCGATAAGTGGTATCGGAAATATCGAGCGTCGGCAATTGAATGGGCGACTGCGCGGAGATCGCAGTGTCTGCCTCGCCGGCATAGGAATTCGTCGATAGAGCAAAGCTTGACACTATTGTGATCCAGGCCGCCGAAAAAAGCAGCCTGGCAGCTGTGTGCCATGGTTTGTCGTAGAGCCAATAAAATAAACGGACCAGATAATTCGCGGTCATTGTGATTTCCTTCATATAACTACTGGAACAGGCTGAAAATAAAAAAATCCTGGTTGGCGGCGGCTGGCCAGGAAAAGTGGATGAAAAGCGTCTGAATTGAGAGGGATGGGAGTTGAAAGACGGTTTTCTATCCGTGTCAGCTGTTATTATTTGTTACAGCGCATGGATTTGCTCCTCAATCACATTGATATCTGCCGACACGCCGCTCGGCAGGTTTTTGAGTTTCCAGTCAGCACTACTTTCATCAGCAGTGGTGCTCGAGATTGGCCGCCAATCCCCTTTGGTTTAGAGGCTTGCAGCGTTTTCTTTCAGATAGCTTGCTACGCCCTCGGTAGTGGCTTTCATAGCCGGCGCCCCACTCTGCCAACCGGCGGGGCAGACATCGCCGTGTTCTTCGTGGAACTGAAGGGCGTCTACCAGTCTCAGGTATTCGTCGACGTTGCGCCCCAGCGGCAGGTCGTTAATCGATTGGTGCCGAATGAGGCCGTTTCTGTCAATAAGGAAGGTGGCGCGCAGGGCAACGTCACCACTGGGCGCCTGAACACCGTAGGCCTTAACAATATTGTGTGTTGTGTCCGCGACTAGTGGGTATGCCAGTTCGCCGATTCCGCCATTGTTGACCGGGGTCTTGCGCCAAGCCAGATGGCTGAATTGGGAGTCGATCGATACCCCGATTAATGCGGTATTCCGGGATTCAAAATCTCCCGCCCGGTGGTGGAAAGCGATCAATTCCGTGGGACAGACAAAAGTAAAATCCAGGGGATAAAAGAAAATAACAGCATACCGACCCTCGATAACCTCGCTCAGCGTGAAGTCCTCATCGATAGTGCCGTTTGGAAGTACTGCGGGCGAAGTGAAGTCCGGGGCTTTCGAATTAATCATATTCATTGGGGTTCTCAAGGTTGTAATTCGTGGCGGAGAAGATATGCCGTTAATGGAGGGTGGCGGGGATAGGTTCGCGCTCCACTCCTTTAGGCGGAGCGTTCCAATGTCCGACCAGGTTCTTCGCTGTGTTGAGAAGGGCATTCGAACCCGATGCCTCGGGGTGGTCGCGCAGTAGCGCCAAATGTTGAGTAATGGACATGCGTATTTGTGGGCACTGTGTCGACGAGTAGCGAGTCATCAAATAAAGCAGGGTCGCGATGACAACGTCCAGGGACGGTGAGAGCTGATAGTTGTCTTTATCGGGCATGACCTCTTCCTGATAATTAATATGATAATCGTTATCATTTATATATCATTATTTATTGGCGCGTCAATCCTGTTTGTGGATCGCTCGGCAATTTCTTCGCGCGAAGCACTTATTTGTTCCCGAACTCGACGGCATCGACAAGCGCTCAAGTAACAAGCTATCAATGGCCCGACAGCTTGTACTCGCGGTCTCTGGCTCAGTTGAAGGGCCAAGCCCTGATGCGTAGAAGAAGCGTGCGGTCAGGTGGTTGTCTATCAGGCGGGTAGTTTTAGCGGTGTTAAATGGCTTAGTTGAATGGCTTAGTTGGATAGGCCGAGCTGGATGGGCTTAGCGGGGCACAAAAATAGCGGGTTAGTTAAATGGTCCCTGGTCGGATGGTGCGGTGCCGGTAAACCGCTATATGCGGCTTGGAGACAACAGCACGAGCAAAAACAAGAGGAAAAAACAAATTCCCGGTGGTGGTTGATTCAAATCAAGCTGCTGGCTGATCGTCTTTGACCCCGTTGCCGCGACCTGCAAAATAACAACATGTTTACACGGGTGCCAAGTTCGCTCGTTCTCCGGTTAGCAGACACTTTTCAGGAAGGAAGCATTATGCGCAAGCAGGCAATTTCGGCTGATTCTCATATCGTCGAACCACCAAACTGTTACTCAGATTTTATCGATCCCAAATTTCGCGACAGGGCTCCCCAGGTTGTCGATGGGCCGGGCGGTGCGGCGATATTCAACATTCCCGGTCTGGACGACATCATTCCTTTGGGCTTGCTCGGTGCTGCCGGGGTGCCTGCGGAGGATTTGGCCAAGCATCGCTCCGATAAATTCGACGACCTCCCGCTTGCGGCGTGGAACCCGAAATATCGCGCTGAAATTCAGGAGCGCGACGGTATATGCGCCGAAATCATCTATGCCTCGGTCGGCATGGTGATGTGCTCCCATAAAGACTTTGAATACAAGTCGGCTTGCTTCAAAGCCTACAACCGCTGGTTGCAGAAGTTTTGCGACGGCGCACCTGATCGTTTGTTCGGACTGGCACAAACCGCCGTCGAGTCAGTGGACGCGGCGATCAAGGATGTTGAGGAAGCCAAGAAAATGGGTATGGTTGGCATGATGATGCCAGGGCGTCCCCAGCACGAAGATTACGACCACCAGGACTACAACGCCTTGTGGCAGGCCTGTATCGATCTGGACATGCCGGTGTGCTTTCATATCCTGACATCAGACGATTGCGGCGTAAAAGAAGTACTGGCGCCCAAGCGTGGCCATCCCGCCAACGGTTTCATGAACATCGTGCGCGGTGTTCAGGATGTTCTGGGGGTATTCCTGTTCGGTGGTGTCTTTGAAGACAACCCCGATCTGAAAATGGTCATCGCCGAAGCCGACGCCGGTTGGATTCCCCACTACGCCTACCGTGCGGATCACGCCATCAAGCGACTTGGCCCAGCGGTGGAGTGCAAATTGACCAAAATGCCGAGTGAGTATCTGACCAAAAACGTTTCCTATACCTTCCAGGACGATATGACGGCATATCTCAACCAGGGCGTTGTCGACAGCGGTTGCCTGATCTGGGCCAACGACTATCCGCATACGGATGCATCCTGGCCGAACTCACAGAAAATCCTCGATGAGCAGATGGCTCACCTGACGGAAGAGCAGCAAAACGCCTGTGTCCATGATAATGTGAAGAAATTATTTAAATTACCTGTTTAATCTAATGATATTATTAGTTATTTTATGATTCTAATTTCTTGTATGTAGACTATGCGCTAAGTGGCGTAACCGGGTGGCGCTCGGCTTAAAACCGGGTGCCCGACGGCGCCATCAGGCGCATCATATACAGGCATACTTTCAGTCAGACACATTAGAGAGCGGCGTCTTCGCCTGTTAGGCGCGCTCTCATCTTTTTCCCTCCCAAAATCGCTGCCGATTTTGAGAGAGGCCCTGCCGGTCAACAAAATATTTGACAACCCCTAGACTCTCTTGCAGAGTGTCAGCCTGTTTACATTCGTAATCAACAGGTGGCTCTAGCTGCCCAAAAATTAAAACCTTATACCCAGTAACACCGAAAGGAGTTGATCTATGCGTAAGCCAGGCATTTCGGCGGATTCACACATTGTAGAGCCGCCAAACACCTACACTGATTTTATCGACCCCAAGTTCCGGGATCGCGCGCCACAAATGGTCGAAGGTCCCGGTGGCGTTCACATATTCAACATTCCCGGCCTGGATGACATTATTCCGTTGGCTTTGCTCGGTGCCGCCGGCGTTCCCGCAGAGGATCTGGCGAAATATCGTACTGCCAAGTTCGACGAGCTGCCCAACGCTGCCTGGAACCCCAAGTTCCGCGCCGAAGCTCAGGATCGTGACGGTGTCTGCGCCGAGATCATCTACGCCTCCGTTGGCATGGTGATGTGCTCTCACAAAGACTTTGAATACAAAACCGCCTGTATGCGCGCCTATAACCGTTGGTTGCAAACTTTTTGTGAAGGCGCACCTGGCCGTCTGTTCGGTCTCGCGCAAACCTCTGTTGAGTCTGTTGATGAGGCTATCAAGGACGTGGAAGAAGCCAAAAAAATGGGTATGGTTGGCATGATGATGCCTGGTAAGCCCAAGCACGAAGACTATGACCACGAAGACTACAACGCTTTGTGGCAGGCTTGTGTCGATCTGGACATGCCGGTTTGTTTTCACATTCTGACTTCCGAAGATAGCGGTGTTAAAGAAGTGCTGGCGCCCAAGCGTGGCCATCCCGCCAATGGCTTTATGAATATCGTTCGCGGTGTTCAGGACGTTCTCGGGGTATTCCTGTTTGGTGGTGTCTTCGAAGACAACCCCAACTTGAAAATGGTTATCGCCGAAGCCGACGCCGGCTGGATTCCCCACTACGCCTACCGTGCGGATCACGCCATCAAGCGACTTGGCCCTGCGGTGGAGTCCAAGCTCACCAAGATGCCAAGTGAGTATCTGACCAAAAACGTTTCTTATACCTTCCAGGATGATTTAACGGCTTACCAGAACCTGGGTGTGGTCGACAGTGGTTGCCTGATGTGGGCGAATGACTATCCGCATACGGATGCGTCCTGGCCTAACTCTCAGAATATCCTCAATGAGCAAATGGCTCATCTGACGGTAGAGCAGCAAAATGCCTGTACTCACGATAACGTGAAAAAATTGTTCAACCTCCCAGTTAACGTTTAATTTCCTTCATTAGAACGTTAACCTGCAAATAAAAAAGGCGCCCATTGGGGCGCCTTTTTTTGTCCCCCATATTTTGATTATTCGATTACCCTCAATTTTGACTTGTCACGTAGCGCGTTCTAGGCACAATGAAAATACACAAATTTATCGGAGAATAAAATGAACCGCTTTAGCGCAATACACGGGGAAGACGCAGTCACGCCGGTACTTGCATCCGGCTGGGAATGTACGCGAGTGACGCCCCCGAGCGCCTTGTTCGGCGCGAACGGAATTCAGTTCGGTACAGATCGCAGGCTCTATGTAGCGCAGGCGATGGGAAGCCAGGTGACCGCTATTGATACTGTTACCAGCGAGTTGGAGGTAATTGCGGCTAACGGTGCGCCCATCACTGGTCCGGACGATGTCGCCTTCGACTCTCATGGCAACATGTTCTCAACCGAGGTGATGAGTGAGCGGGTTTCCATGCGTAAGCCAACTGGCGAGTTTTCGATTGTGGCGGACGGATTGCCTTCGGCTAACGGTGTCACGGTGTTTAACGATCGGCTGTTCATAGACGAGCATCGTCCTGGTGGTGGGCTTTTCGAGTTGTACCCCCACGATGATCGGCCGCCGCGGCAAATCGCTGCTAATTTAGCCGGACCCAATGCCCTGGCGGGCGGGCCGGACGGAAAGCTCTACTTTCCGCTCGTCCCGAAGGGTGAGATCTGGCGCGTGGATCCGGAGTCGGGGGCGCTGGAAAAAGTTACAGATGGGCTCTTTCATCCCACCGCTGCCAAATTCACGCCTAGTGGCGAGTTGCTCTCGCCTCAGGCGGGGAATGGCGAGGTGGTCAAAATCGACACGCTGACAGGCGAACAGGCCGTCATTGCCCGCGTGCGTCCGGGAATCGATAATCTGGCGATTGATCAGTATGGGAAACTGTTTCTCAGTCACTTTGTCGATGGTGGTGTGGCCGAGGTCAGTATGGACGGCAGTAACGCCGAAAGGGTCCTCGTCGCGCCTGGCTGGGTAGGTCCCTGGGGTATTGCCGCCGATGCGTCGGGGACATGCTTTGTTGTCGACGGGCTGAGTCTGGCGCGCCTCGAACCCACGGGTGAACGCTCGGCTGTTGGCAGCCCCCTGGATAAATCTGCGCCACGTTTTGTGCGCGCGGTGGCTGCCGGCGAGCCCGGTGAGTTTCTGATGACGACCGCACGTGGAGACGTTATCGCCTACGCTTTTGCCAATGGTAAATCACGCGTATTAATTGAAAAACAGGGTCAGTTAAAGGGGCTGTGCGCCGGTAATGGGGGACTCGTTTACGTGGTGCGGGATGACGACGGTTCTGTGTTTGCCGTCGATCGGTCGGGTGGAAAGCGCATTATTGCAACGGGCCTTCATTCGCCCAAAGATATTCTCGTTAATAATGGCGTTTGTTTCGTTACCGAAGCCGGGACTGGTCGACTACTGAGGATTGCGCAGGATGGGGCAGTGTCCGTAATCCTGGATATCTTTCGCGATCCGCGCGGGATGGCTCTGGTGGACAACATCCTGTATGTATTGGACAGGGGGGCTCGGTCATTGTGGTCGATTGATCTGGCAAATGGCTATGCGGCACTTCAGATTGCCGGCAGGCTTCCCGTCGGTGCGGTGTGTCCCCTGGATTTTGCCGGGGGGTTGTGCACGAATCCTGCCGGCGGATTGCTTGTTGCCGCTGACGGAGAGGGTAGTATATTGTCTTTTAGGAAACTCTAAACAAATTGTTTCGGGTTTCATGTTTTTCTTGATCTGGGGATATTGGAGCGTGTGGCCCAGTAGCCCTGAAAATATGAAAGTGAAGTGAGAGTTAAGTTTACAGTTACACTTCGATATTCTTTAAATACTTTGGATTATTGGAACGCATTTGAACGATATAAATACGATAAATTGGAGTGAGCTATACGCGGCTCGAAGAAGAATACAGCAGCGATATCGTAAAATATGGAATGTGCCGATTGACAAGCGTTATGCTTCTGTTCTGTTTAAACACGGGTTTGACGGATCAAATATCTTGGAAATGGGGGCGGGATCCCGAGGCCTGCAGCGCAGAATAAGTGATTGGTGGCCGAGCTCTTCTTACAAGAGCTATGATATCGACACTAATACAAAACAAGATTACTATAAACTCGAAGATATCGAAGGCCAGTACGAGATGGTTTGCATGTTTGAAGTCGTCGAACATGTGAGGCCGGAAGTTGCAAAAGAGATGCTTGATAAGTGCTTCGAAGTTTTGGTGCCGGGCGGCCTTTTGTTTATCACGACCCCCAATATCTATTATCCGCCGAATTATCTGAGGGACGCTACGCATATCACGCCTTGGTGCTATGACGAGTTGGGCGCGCTTGCATTGATGACTGGTTTTGAGCTGCAGAAAATGTATAGGTTATACAGTGATTCCTTTTTGGGGAAGCTAACGCACCGTATGCTGTTTTATCCGATCCATCGAGCGATGGGTATAGATTTTGCCAAACAAATAATAATGGTTTCTAAGAAACCTGAGAACGCGTGACTTCGAAATTAATATCAATTGTAATTGTATCCTGGAATACAAAAGATCTTACCTTATCCTGCCTGGAAAGTATCTCTCGTGGTGTATTCGATGATTGGTGTAATGTAGAAACGATCGTTGTAGACAACGGGAGTGTTGATGGCACAGCGAGTGCCATTCGCGCTGCTTATCCCGATGTTGTCGTTGTCGAGAATGCTGAAAATATTGGTTTTGGCCGCGCCAATAACCTTGCGATTCAAATAGCGCGTGGCGACATTTTGTTTTTTTTGAATAGCGACGCGACGATATCGTCTGATCTACCAGTGAGGCTACTGAAGGAATTTGATAAAGATAAATCTCTGGGCGTTTTGGGTTGTCAGCTGGTCGATGCCGGTGGTCGCGTTCAGAAGTCTGTGCGGGGGCATCCTACATTTTCGGCTGTTTTATACGGTGATACACCGCTGCGCCTTATTCCTTTTCTTAAGCCTGCGTACGAGCGGTATAGACAAAAGAATTTTGATTTTTCTTCAGCAAAAAACGTTGACACCGTCATGGGCGCCGCCATGGCGATACCGAAACACATACTTGATGAGGTGGGTGGGTTTGACCCGGTTTTTTTCATGTATTTTGAAGAGGCAGACCTATGTCGCCGCATTGGTGAGGCGGGTTACAAGGTGAAATACATGCCGGATGCTAAGGTCATTCACGTTGGTGGTGCGAGTTCCTCCCAAACGCGTTCGCGCATGTTTGTAGTATATCGGCAGAGCATGTTTTCTTACTTTAGGAAATATGAGGGCCGCTTGATGACGACTATTTTTTTGTTGCTATATAAACCCCTTTTTATTATCGATACTTTTTACAAGGCTATCGTGGAGGGTGTGAAATTCGCGTATGCTGCGTTTAGGCTGCATGACAGAACGAGAGGAAATAAATACCGACAGCGGTTTTTGATTAAGTGGAATTTCTTAACAAAGGAGTTGCTCGGTTTTATTCTTGGTTAAGGCGTTTTAAGATCTAGATATCATATTTATTCAAATGCTAACTATTGCTAGTGAGTTTTTGTGGCTACCTCACCGCCTTTCTTTTTAAGTTGTTGGGCGTGTAGTAGCCGGGTTTTTCGCGGAATGAAAAATCATTGACCGGGTGCTGGTTGTCGAGGCCTGACACAAAATACTTGTCCTGGTCGAGCTTGTAATATACATCCAGTGTGCTTAACAAGACCGGCACTTCGTAATAATTGATGTGATGGGATTCGGAAAACCGGTCCAGTTTCCCCGCATCGTCGTAATGTTCGGCGAGTACGATGCGCCAGGAATCTTCATCCAGATAGTAGACTCTTCTCTGGTGGATGTGTTTGATATCGGCCTTGCGCTTTGCCTCGACAACCCAGACACGATGCAGTTCGTAGCGGCTCAGCTCCGGATTGATATGTCTGGGTTGGATGATGGTCTCAATGGCTGTGGCGTCGCTGTGTAATCTATAGGCGTTATAAGGTATATATAGCTCCTTTTTGCCGAGGAGTTGCCAGTCAAACCGGGTGATCGGACCGTTGAACATGCCGGCCTGATCGAACAGGTGTACGCCTTCGGAGACACTCATGGGCGAATCACTTGTTAGTATTGGCGCTCGTATCACGCGACGTTTCCCTCGTGCATAGGCCCAGGTTTTCCGCTCGCTATCCTTGCTATTTAGCTGCACATGAAACAAGGCCAGAGTGCCGGCAATTTTCGGTGGCGCTTCCACGACAGTGATGCCTCGAGTAAGGATGTTGTCGAGCTTGTCCTCGGTCATATTCTCCAGCTGGTGAGGGTATTCGATCTCCTGGCGTGCCACGTTCAGCACATAGTCGCCATCGCCATTAACCGTTGCGGAGTTGACGTAGCGACGTATGCCGCCTCCCTTGTAACTGAGTAATGAATTCCAGATGGCTTGCTGGCCGTTGTCGGGCTGTGGAAAAGGAACCCCAGCCAGAACGCCTTCCACGCCCGCGCCGTTATCGGTGATCCGAGCCTGGGTGAATTGTCTGGTCTGATCAAGCACCCATTGCGGATGTGAAGCACTGCGGCGTGAGGGATAAGCCAGCAATTTGTAGGTGTTGGGGTATTTCGTCAAAAGCGCCTTGTGCCCGGCGGACAGTTTGTCGCCGTATTCTGCAGCATTGGTATGATCAATTGTGAAGAGCGAAGCGTCGCCGTTAAAAGGGTCTGGATGATGCTGTCCTGTCTGATATCCGTCGGGCGGTTGATTTATGCCGCCTTCCCAGGGCGGGATCGAGCCGTCGGCGTTGCCTGCGCGCTCTGCACCTACCGTTGTCAGGTCGTTATCGGCGTATATGGCGGTTGGCAGATTAAACGCTAATGCCAAAGCCAAACTTAACGGTAACCCACGGTGACTTCTTCGATTCCGGCACTTGACCGTTGCCGGGAAGAGCTTTTGTTTTTCGCGGTTCACGAGGAAATGTCGTATGAGGTGGCAAGTAGAAAAGAACAATGACGAGCGGGCGGCAGTTAAGTTAACACCGGTTTTCATATCGTGCTCCAGCTGGATTTCACGGCAATTAGAGTATATGCAGTACGAAGGCCTTATCCTTTTCTGGTGGTGACGATTGCTCCTGCTGGCTAACCTGAGTCGCCGTGCATGCGCTTCTTGCCTGGAGCAAGATCGAGGCAGCCTGTCTTCGCGATGTGTTTGTTATTCGTTTATTCCGCAATCCGTTTTCGCGTCTCGTCTTGCATGTGATAATGGTTTCAACGACTGGCCACGCTTTCAATACCTTCGGGTATCATTTCCGCCTTGATAACCTCCTCTTGCTCGAACGTTTCCAATTCGGCGTCGCTGAGCCCAAGCAGATTACCGAAGACCTCGCGATTATGTTCGCCCAGGTATGGTGCCTGCAGGTCGAGTTTTTCCGGGAATTCAGAAAAGCGCAGCGGAACACCGGGAATTTGTAGTTCGCCATAACCGCGATCTTCGATAGTGCGCACCACTTCCCGTTCTATCAGGTGCGGGTGTTCCATGGCTTCGGGCACGCTTAGTACCGGTGCTACAGGGATATGCATATCCTCGAGTAATTTTAGTGCGTCGTCGCGTTTGTAGTTACTCAGCCAGTCCTCAATGATCCGCACAATTTCATCCTTGCGTTCTACCCGCTTGAGGTTGGTGTCGTAGTCCGGATGTTCGGCGAGATCCTCGCGACCCATTGCCTTGCACAGGGGCGCCCATTGTCGCGCCATCACGACCATAAAGAGAAAACCGTCCTGGCACTTGAACAAGCCCAGTGGTGCGGCTGCATAGTGATGGTGGCCGGCGCGACGCGGAACAATCTTGCCCTTGCTGCCGGAGTATGCCTGGACGTTGATTTCATGGGCGTGAAAATAGGAATCGAGCAGTGAGATGTCGATGTATTGTCCCTTGCCGGTTTTGTGCCGGTATAGCAAGGCGCCATTGATCGCCGCCAGTGCGTGCACCCCTGCACTGACGTCGCCGATGCCGAGCATAGGAAAGTAGGGCGGCTGTTCCGGATCGCCGATCATGTCCATCACGCCCGACACTGCCATAGCGATATAGTCGAAGCCGGGTAGGGTCGACAGTGGCCCGGTTTGACCGAATGCCGAGATGGAGCACATGATGATCTCGGGGTTGATCTCCTTAACCACATCGTAACTCAGGCCCAGACGGCCGATAGCGCCCGGTGCGAAGTTTTCCAGCAAGACGTCGCACTCCTTGATCAGACCTTTGATCAGCTCCAGGCCCTTGGGGTTTCGAATGTCGACGCAAACGCCTTTTTTTCCGCGATTCTGCTGGATGTAGTAGCCGCTGCGGTTGTTGCGCCGGTGTGGCAACAAGCGCACCGGATCTCCCGCGGGCATGAGTTCTACCTTGATCACTTCGGCACCCATTTCAACAGCCAGCCTGGACGTGGTCGGTCCGGCGAGATATTGGGTGAAATCGAGAAAACGGTAGCCGTCAAGTATGTGTTTGGGTGTCATAAATCTAACTCCGGATCGTCGTGTCGGTGAATCTCGCCGGGCTCGGCTGGTGTCAGGGCCCTATACCGCTTTTTGAAACAAAATACCCCTGTCCTCGAGGCTGCTGATTTGCGCCGCCGAATAATCGAGTATGTTGGCAAGGATCTCTTCATTGTGCTCGCCTACCAGCGGCGCCTGAATATTCTCGTTCACCTCGTACTTGGAGAACCTTAGGGGCATACCCGGAATCTGGAACTCACCCATGATCGGATCGTTAACGGTGCGAATGGTTTTGCGTGCCACCATGTGAGGGTGCTCCATAGCATCGGGCACGGTGAGCAGTGGCGCACAGGGCACGCGGGCCGCTTCCAGCTTGTCGAGCGCCGCCTGATCACTGTCCTGCTGCTGTAACCAGTCTTCGATGGCGACAATCATTTCTGGCAGGTTGGCAACGCGTGCGTCGTTATCCTTGAATCGGGGGTCGTCGATCAGGTCCTCGCGTGCCATGGCTCGGCACAGTACCGGCCATTGGTGGAGCAGCGCCAGAATAACCAGGTGACTGTCTTTCGATTTGAAAATACCCGTGGGTGCTACCGCAGTGTGATGCGAGCCGTTGCGGTGCGGAACGACTTTGCCACCGCTCGCCGAATAGACCTGTATGCCCACCTCATGGTGGTGGATATAGGTATCCAGCAGAGAGATATCGAGGAGTTGACCGCCGTTGTCATTGCGTTCCCGGTCGAGCAACGCGTAGCCGATTGCAGTCATGGCGTGGACGCCGGTACCGACGTCGCCAAAGGCCAGCATGGGCATGGAAGGCGGTGAATCTTTTTCCCCGATCAGGTCAGTCACTGCCGCGTAGGCCTGGGCGATGTAGTCAAAGCCGGGGTAAGCGGCCAGAGGCCCTTCCTGTCCGAAGGCGGAAATCGAACACATGATGATATTCGGATTCAGTTCGTGGACGACGTCCCAGCCCAGGCCGAGCCGACCGATAACGCCGGGAGCGAAGTTTTCGATAAAAACGTCCGATTCCCGAATCAGGGCCTTGATGATATCGAGACCTTCTTCAGTTTTGGGATCGAGACAGAGGCTCTTCTTGCCCCTGTTCTGTTGAATAAAGTAGGCGCTGCGTTTTTCTTTCGTGCCGGGTACCGTGATCGCGAAAGGGAAGGTGCGAACCGGATCGCCGTGGGGACCGATTTCGACCTTGATGACTTCCGCGCCCATCTGGGCCATTAGATTGGTGGCCGCGGGGCCAGCTAGATATTGCGTGATGTCGAGGACGCGGTATCCGTCGAGTACATGTTTGGGCTTCATTTTCTATTCTCGAATTAATTCAGGTATTCATCAGTTATGTATTCGGTGACAGCTATAGCCGGCGCGGCCGGCGCTTCGCCCGTTGGGTGGGCGCGCGCTCGACGCCATATTTGGAGCCGTTTCGCTGACTAATGCATCGAGCTGACCAATATGCCTTGTTGTTCCAGTTCGTCGATGGTTTCAGCGGGATAGTCCAGCCACTCGCCGAGGATCTCCCTGTTTTGTTCGCCCAGAAAAGGTGCCTGTAGGTCTAGATATCCGGGGTAGCTGGAGTAGCGCAGGGGGACACCCGGAATATCGAACTCACCTAGCATGCGGTCAGATATCGTGCGAACGGAGCCGCGCTGTCGATGATGCGGGTGCGCCACGGCCTGCGGGACCGTGAGAATAGGCGCCACTGGAACGCGCACCGCCTGCAGGGCCGCCATGGCGGCTTCGTCGGTTTCAAAGGTCTGTAGCCAGCCCTCGATAATGTCGATCAATTCCTGCAGGTTTTCCAGGCGAGCTTCGTTGCTGGCGAACTTTGAATTCTTGATCATGTCTTCCCGCCCCATGGCTTTGCACATTTCCGGCCACTGATGCAGCAGGGCCAGAATCATGATGTAGCCTTCAGGACCCTTGAAAATGCCGGTCGGAGCTACCGCGTAGTGATGAGGGCCGGCGCGGCGGGGGACGATGGCGCCCTTGCTCGCGGAGTAGGCCTGGACATTGACTTCGTGTTGGTGAAAGTAGCAGTCGAGCAGGGAGATATCGAGAAACTGGCCTTCACCCGTGCGGTGTACATCGAGCAGTGCGTACCCGATCGCGCCGCAGGCGTGGACTCCCGTGGTGACGTCGCCGATACCCAGTTGCGGCAGACTTGGCGGTTTGTCCGGTTCGCCGATGACGGAAGTGACGCCCGAGTAGGCCTGGGCGATGTAGTCAAAGCCCGGCAGATGACTCAATGGCCCGGTTTGTCCGAAGGCTGACATGGAGCACATGACCAAGCGGGGGTTTATTTTATGCACAGTCTCCCAGTCGAAACCCAGCCGGCCGATAACGCCGGGCGCGAAGTTTTCAATCAACACGTCGCACTGTTTGATCAGGTCTGTCAGAACAGCCTTGCTGCGCTCGTTTTTGACGTCGATGCACAGGCTTTTCTTGCCCCGGTTCTGCTGGATAAAGTAGGCGCTGCGCTTGTCTTTTCGGTAGGGAAAGGCGCGGCTAGGGTCACCATAAGGCGCAATTTCGACCTTGATGATGTCGGCGCCCATTTCCGCCATCAGGCGCGTGGCGCTGGGCCCTGCCAGGTACTGGGTGAAGTCGATCACCCGATAGCCTTCTAGAATATGTTTTCGTGTCATAGCTAATTCCGGTAATTTGATGGTCTGTCGAGTCAGGCTTTGACCGGTTCGGCGGCCAGTACGCCCTCGTCGAGAAAGGTCTGGATGTCGCTGTCGCTATAACCCAGGTCGCCGAGCACCTCGCCGTTGTGCTCACCGAGGAAGCTGGCCTGCAGATCGAGAAATTCCGGGTATTCGGAAAAGCGCAGAGGCATGCCGGGTATTTTCACATTGCCAAATGCCCGGTCACTGACTGTGCGTACGGTTTGGCGCTCGATCAGATGCGGATGCGACATGGCTTCCGGAACACTCAGGACCGGCGCCACGGGGACGTGATTTTCTTGCAGAATACGTACCGCGTCGTCGTCACTTTCAGTGGTTTGCAGCCAGGCTTCTATGGCGTCGATCAGCACCTGCTTGTGTTCAGTTCTCCCGGCGTTGTCGGCGAAGCGTGGGTCATCGTTGAACTCTTCCTTGCCGATGACCTTGAGTAGGTTGTTCCACTGGGCGCCAATGGCAATGATCACCAGGTATTTTTCCTTGCCCTTGAACAAGCCGAGCGGGGCCACGGCGAAGTGGTGGGCACCGGACCGGTGGGGCACCATTGCACCATCAGTGCCGTCGTATGCCTGGACATTGATCTCGTGGCAGTGAAACAGGCAGTCCAGCAAGGCGATGTCGAGATGCTGGCCACCGCCGCCTCGCTCCCGGTGAAACAGCGCTGCGGTGATTGCGCCATAGGCGTGGGCGCCGGTTGAAACGTCGCCGAGTCCGAGCCCGGCAAAGTAGGGCGAGCCGTCTTCTTCGCCAATCATGTCGATGACCCCGGCATAGGCCTGGGCGATATAGTCAAAACCGGGCAGGTTGGCCAGAGGGCCTTTCTGCCCGAAGGCCGAGATGGAACACATGATCAAATTCGGATTGATGGCGTTTAGCGTGTCGTAGTCGATATTGAGTCGTTTCATGACGCCCGGGGTAAAATTTTCCACCACAACATCGACGTCGGCGACAAGCTTATGCACGATCTCCTGCGCGCGCTCGTCTCTCAAATTAAGACAAATCGCTTTTTTACCGCGGTTCTGCTGAATGTAGTATCCGCTTCTGCCGTTTTTCAGGGCCGGCATCAGGCGCACCATGTCCCCCATGGGCGCGGCTTCGACCTTGATAACATCGGCGCCGGTTTCGGCCATTAGGCGGGTACAGCTGGGTCCGGCGAGTACATGGGTAAAATCGAGCACTTTCACACCATCCAGCACATGTCGTCTAGTCATTGTTACTTCCTCTCTAACTGCTTGAATCGGATTTATCGAATTGAGGTGTCTGAATCAGATGCCCTGTCGCTCTTATCTTTATATTTTGTAGCTTTGTTTCCGTCTCGCCGGATATCGGCGTGTTCGCCATGTATACGCTTATATCCGGGCCGCCTGGGCTGTCTGGGGTTTGGCGAATTTCCCCGACAAGATCGGGCGCACAATTAGCCTCGGGTTTCTATTAGTCGGGGGTTTTGCGTCATGTCACGCGCGGTATCGCCGGTTAGACTGCGCGACCCAAACTTCGGGGTTGTCCCAAGATGCTACGCGGAGCTTAAAAATAGCGCAACGGTTTTACGTTCCACGCGGTGTGGCTTGGCAAAACCGGCAGCTGCATCCATATGCGTGAGACTCCGCATTTGCGACCCGTTTGAGACGAAGCGTGCAATTTGCGGCGGACGGGCCCCGAATATTGGAAAAGTTCTTGTTGTATTAAGCTGTTATTACTTTTTGTTACAGAAATCCCCTGTTCTGGATCACTCGTAGCTATATAATCAGTGAATCAAATTACTAATACTTTTAATTTAACTGTTTACTTCATGAGTTGAGGGAGGACGATATGTCTGAATATGACAAGGTAATAAAGGGCGGCACCATTATAGATGGTACGCGTACACGCAAGGCCTTCGTGGGTGACATTGCCATTAAAGACGGCCTGATCGCGAAAATTACCGAAGGTGATGGTATTCCCGCAGAGAGCGGGGCGGAGGTAATAGACGCTACCGGGTTAAATGTGGTGCCGGGTTTTATCGATCTGCATACCCACTATGATGGGCAGTTGTTGTGGGACCCCTACCTGAGCTGCTCCAGCTGGCATGGTGTGACATCTGTTGCCATCGGCAATTGCGGCTTTGGTTTTGCCCCGACCCATCCCGAGCAGCGAGAGCGCGCGATGTTGTCGATGGAGCGGGTCGAAGCGATCCCGCTGGCGACAATGAAAGCGGGGATGGACTGGGACTGGGAGACTTTCCCCGAGTGGCTCGACTCCCTTGATCGCCGTCCCAAGGGCATCAATGTCATGAGCTTTGTGCCGCTGAATCCACTGATGGTCTACGTGATGGGCGTCGAAGCGGCCAAGACTCGCGACCCCAGCAAGGAGGAACTGGCCGAGATGCTGCGCCTGATGGAAGAGTCTCTCGACGCCGGCGGTGTTGGCTTCTCCATGCAGCGTCTTGGTGATGGCTTCACATCAGTTCAGCGTGATTACGATGGTACGCCGATGCCGACCGATACCATGTCAGACGAATTGTGTCTGGCGTTTGCGCGCGTGTTGAAGAATCGAGGCCAGGGCTTCATTCAACTTACTCAGGCGAAAAACGATGTGGTGGCTGATCTGGACTTTGGTGCCAATCTGGCAGAGGCGTCTGATGCCGCAGTGCTGTGGAATGCTGTTCAGGTTAACGAACGCCATCCCCACCAGCACCGGCGGATGCTGAAGTGGGTGGATGAGCAGCGTGATAAGGGCCATAACATCTGGATGCAGGCGATTACCACGCCCAACGACATGCGTTTCATGCTGGACGATTTCAACCTCTTCGATGGCAATGGCGCCTGGCGCGATGTCACTATTGGTGACGTTCCGACGCGTATCGCGAAGATGCAGGATCCGGAACTGCGGGCTGCGGTGCGCGAGGACTACGACCATGGCAGCGCGCCTTTCGTCAGTGGTCCTATTGCGGAAATTGTCGTCGATTCAGTGGAAAACACTGAGAACGAGAAGTTCGTTGGTATGACCATCGCGGAGCTGGGCGCTGCCATGGGTAAGCACCCGGCCGATGCCATGCTCGACCTCGCCATCGACGAGGGCCTGAAAACCGTCTTCTACGTGGTGCCATTCAATTACGACGAGGGCCTGTTAAACGAAATTCTGCATAACGAGTGGACGGTGCCTGGGGTGTCGGATGGCGGTGCCCATACTAAGTTCCTGAACTTTGGCCGTTATCCCACTGACCTGTTGATCGACAGCGTTCGCGAACGCGGTTCCTATACGCTGGAAGAGGCGCACTATCGTCTGGCTGCATTACCGGCGATTGCTGCGGGCTTTGACGATCGCGGCACATTGGAAGTGGGCCGGGCAGCGGATATCGTGATTTACGATTTGGAGAACCTGAAGATGCTACCGACGCAGGTTGTTCACGATCTGCCCGGTAACGAGTGGCGGTATGTGGAAACCGCCGAGGGTTATCGCTATACCATCGTCAATGGTGTAACTATCAGGATCGACAACGAAGTGACCGGTGAATATCCGGGCAAGCTGCTGCGCCACGGCAACGCGCAGGGCGTATCGCGTGCGGCCTGACTGACGGGCTGCGAAAAAAGCCGGGAAATATTTCCCGGCTTTTTTTCGTCCGTAACTTCTTACTGTGCCAGGTTCCCGTGAGCCGGGATATTTTTATGAAAGTCTTTACTACGATTCCCCAGCATGACCTGAAGGCTGTTGCCGGCGCTGCCAGTGCGCTTGAGGCTGCAGGTTACGATGGTTTGATGACCATGGAAAACGCCCACGATCCCTTTCTACCGTTGGGGGTCGCCGCTACCGTCACCGACAAGGCCGAGCTGATCACCGGCATTGCTATAGCCTTCGCGCGCAGCCCCATGACTGCGGCCAATTTGGGTTGGGATCTACAGGCGGCATCAGATGGCCGTTTTGTGATGGGGCTAGGTAGTCAGATCAAAGCCCACAACCTACGTCGTTTTAGTGTGCCCTGGTCGGCTCCGGCGCCGCGGATGCGGGAATACGTGCAGGCCTTGCGGGCGATCTGGGCCTGCTGGAAGGGCGGCGGCAAGTTGGATTTTCGTGGCGAGCACTATCAGTTTACCTTGATGACGCCGAATTTTGTTCCGGAAAATTACACGGCCCCGCCGCCACCCGTGACCATCGCCGCTGTTGGTCCTGCGATGCTCAGGGTGGCCGGTGAGGTTTGCGACGGTGTCCGGCTGCATCCTTTCTGCACTCGCGCCTATCTCGACAACGTGGTGACGCCAAAATTGCTTGAGGGAATGAGCAAGAGCGGACGTGCGCGCGAGCACTTCGAGATCTCCGGCGGCGGTTTTATCGCGACTGGTCCCGATCAGGAAAGTGTCGACAAGATGATGGAATGGGTGCGCTACCGCGTCGCGTTTTATGCTTCGACGCCGGCCTACTGGCCAGTGTTGGCAGAACATGGCCTGGAAGACCTTGGTGAAAAACTCAATTCAATGACAAAGGCCGGCAAGTGGGAAGCGATTGCCGCGGAAGTTTCCGATGACGTGGTTGGCTTGTTTGCCGCGATTGGTCGCCACGAGGAAATTGCCGGCGCCATCGAACAGCGCTTCGGCGGCGCTTCGGACGCCATTTTCGCCAGTGTTGCCTCGACTGTGCCGGCAGATTTGCCGCCGGATTTGCTTCAGGATATACAAAAAATCCCGGCGCGGTTCCAATGTTACGAACAGGCCCTAGTTGCAAGCTAAAATAAATTTGACCGAAGTAAGTTCTGAACGGAATAAATTCTGCTTAGAATTTGCAGTACTAAATCCTAGCAAACAGGGGGAAGAATGAACCTACCGCTAGCGCCCGATACAAAATTTGGCTGGATGACTTCCATGGACAGTCTGGACGCTGTACGCACGACCACAGCGTTGGCCGACCGGGTTGGCCTCGATTCTTTGTGGGTCGGCGATCATATCGCGTTTGCCGTACCTATCATGGATCCCTTGCTGCAGTTGGCGCAGGCCGCCGCATTGAGTGATCGCCTGCACTTTGGTACCTCGGTCTATCTCTTGCCGCTGCGCCACCCGACGCCGGTCGCCAAACAAGTTGGTACGCTGGATCGGCTTTGCGATGGTCGATTGACCTTTGGGGTCGGTATCGGTGGCGAATTCCCCAATGAGTTTGCCGCTTGCGGTGTGCCGGTTCGAGAGCGCGGCGCGCGTCTGAGCGAGGGCATGGATGTATTGCGGGCCTTGTGGAGCGGGGACAAAGTGTCTCATAGATCGGAAGAGCACACGTCTGATGAGACACTTTGTCCCCG
>OBJS01000109.1_pt1 | contig 33719 bp, 25 predicted proteins | sample 1519851 | NCBI WGS metagenome assembly OBJS01 (sample SAMN03019806, study PRJEB22545) | beach sand metagenome | biome: beach; feature: sea beach; material: beach sand | place: USA: Municipal Pensacola Beach, FL | collected 2010-10-20 | depth 25-47 cm m
GCCGGGCCATCCTCAACCGCATCAGCCACAACTGCAGCAACTGTCGGCGCATCATTCGCACCGGTTACAGTGATTGTCACTGTCGCGCTGCTTGTGCCGCCGCCCTGGCCATCGGAAATACTGTACTGGAACGCGTCAAGCCGGCTCTCGCCAACCGCAAGATCCTCATGCGCGCCATTCGGATCGTAAACAAAGGTACCGTCGCCATTGACGCTGAGTAACGCGCCGGAGGCCAAAGCGATCTGGCTACCCACCGCCGACGCCACCCCGTTGACCGCGGTAACCGCAAACGCATCGCCCTCAAAATCGATATCGTTATCCAGAATACTGCCCGGTGCCGATTGCAGAACACTGTCCTCATCGGTCGCAGCCATGTCGTCCACAGCAAAGGACGCATTATTCCGGCCATCCAGAAACAGGGTATAGCCGTCGTCGAACTCAACTGCTTCGACTGACTTCAGCGTATCGGTTTCGCCATTGCGGGTAAAATTCCAGCCCCTTCCCCAAAAGAAGGAGTTATAGCCATACTCATCAAGCGTGCCGGACAAGTGTGCCGTGTCAAAACCACGGCCACCGACATACAGATCCTCGCCTGCCCCGTCATGGAACCGGTCGTCGCCATGCCCGCCATGCAACGTATCATTGCCGGTGCCGCCGAACAGCAGATCATCCCCGTGCCCCCCGAAGATCAGGTCATTACCGCTACCGCCATACAGTGCATCATTGCCGTGATTTCCGAAAAGCACGTCATGGCCGCTTCCCCCCAAAAGCGTATCATCGCCATCGCCGCCGATAAGGATGTCGTTGCCGCTACCCCCATCAAGGAAATCATCACCATCGCCACCGATCAGCAGATCGTTGCCGCCACCACCATAGATCGTGTCGTTACCGCGACCGCCATTCAGAACATCATGATCCCGCGCGCCACCGCCATCGGGATCGATTGCCGGTGCGTTACCGCCAACACCCGACCCGTCGCCATAACCGTAAATAACGTCATCACCGCCACGACCGTTTATTTTGTCGCGCCCGCCCGAACCAACAATCAAATCGCCTTCGGCTGTTCCGTTGGTTTGATTGTTTCTCAACAAAATACGCCTAGTCACAAAACAATCCCCTCAGGCACAATGCACTGCCAGCAAAAAATCCAAAATACCGCGCGGCAAGCCGCGCAAAAAAACTTCCCGCACGCTCGAAGGCGGGCACCAGATACCATTATAGAAATTTATTAGGTAATTTTAAGTGACAAACCGATAAATAGGCTCCACCGGCCATTGACCGGCAAACGCCCGTTTTCGTCCGATTTCCCAAAAACCCATAAATTCCGCGAAAAAGTCGCTGCTATAGCCATAAACACCCAAGACAGTGCGTCACAACAGCGCGCCACGCCAACTGCCCCGAAATCACCGCCTTGTTATAGCCAAAACCAACCGCATTACAACCTGCGCCTGCAGGGAAACACCACTCCACCGCTTGCGGACGCGATCAGGCACCTGCGCGATAATTCCGTCAACTGTTCGCAAGTAATATGTCGCCACTGACAAAACAGGTCGAACGCGCGACCAAGAATCCATTATTTTCTTTCGCGTTGCGCTGACGCGGACCGCCTCTCCACTGAAAGCAGCAATGCAACAGCAAAGGCAGACGAGCGGGCCTGCCAGGCGCTCGACTTTATCAGGCCTGTCTCCAGGGTACGGAAAACACTTGAAACTGGATAGCGGCAACACGCCACCACCAACGCCAACGACAGCAATTTAATCTTGGCGAACAATAAAATGGCGGAGAGGGTGGGATTCGAACCCACGGTACCTGCAAAGGCACAACGGTTTTCGAGACCGCCCCGTTCGACCACTCCGGCACCTCTCCTGCTGGGCGCTTTGCTGATTGCGGCGGGCGGCGGCGGGGCCGCAGGCTGAGCATATCCGGTCGAGATATGCATAAAGCCTGGCTGCATGCGAAGCGCGTCAAGCGGGCGGAACCTACCCCAGCGCCCTGCAATTGCCAAGCCCGACAGCAGTGAAATTCACGACTTTTCGTTTTCGCGTCGCTGCCGCGCGGTGGTGAGCGAGGAAATCACGCCGCGCAATGTCCGCACATCCTGATCGGTGAGCGCGACACGCTGAAAGATATTGCGCAGGGCGCGCACCATGGAGGGGCGTTTTTCAGGCGGCCGCAGGAAGCCCGAGCGGTCAAGTTCCCCCTCAAGATGTTCGAAAAACCGCAGCAGATCGGCCCCTTCCGCAGGCATCGCAAGCCCGGTTTCAAGCATACTGTCAGGCGTGTCGTCCGCATGGCGGAACCATTCATAGCCGATCAGCAATACCGATTGCGCCAGATTGATCGAGGTGAAATCGGGATGCACCGGAATGCGCAGCACAGCCTGGGCAAGCGCCACCGCATCATTGTCGAGCCCGGTGCGTTCGGGGCCGAACAGCACCCCGCAACGCTGCCCCTGCCCTGCGCGGGCATGCATCTGCACCGCCGCATGTTCGGCCGTCACCATCGGCTTGACCATTTCACGCACCCGCGCGGTGGTCGCCAGCACATAATGCAGATCGGCCAGCGCATCTTCCACCCGTTCAAACACCCGCGTACCCTCAAGCACCCAATCGGCGCCCGATGCCGCGCTCACCGCTTCGGGGTTGGGCCAGCCATCGCGCGGCGCGACAAGCCGCAATTCGCGCAGCCCGAAATTTGCCATGGCACGCGCGGCGGTCCCGATATTCTGACCAAGCTGCGGTTTCACAAGAATAACAACAGGCGGCGACATCAGGCTGTGGCACCGTCACGGTAGAGCTTGTAGGTGATGCTGTCATACAGCGCCTCGAAAGACGCATCGACGATATTTTCCGACACACCGACAGTGAACCAGCGCTGCCCCGCGCCATCGCGGCTTTCGATCATCACACGGGTCACCGCGCCGGTGCCGCCGGTCAGGATCCGGACCTTGTAGTCAACAAGCTCAAGATCGTCGATAAAGCGCGAATATTTGCCAAGATCCTTGCGCAGCGCCCGGTCGAGCGCATTGATCGGACCATTGCCTTCCTCATAGGAACGCAGGGTTTCACCATCCACCGTGATCTTGGCTGTCGCTTCGGACACGGTAATCAGATCGCCTTTCGCGTTATGCCGCCGTTCGACCCAGACGCGGTAGCTGTCGACCGCGAAATAATCGGGCACCTGGCCGAGCAGGCGACGCACCAGCATCTCGAACGATGTCGCCGCCCCGTCATAGGAATAGCCCAGAAATTCGCGTTCCTTGACAATCTCGAGCAGCCGCTCAAGCCGCGGGTCCTTGGCATCGACCGCAATACCGATGGCATCAAGCTCGGCGATGAGATTGGATTTGCCTGCCTGATCGGACACAAGAATCCGCCGCTGATTGCCGACCGTCTCAGGCGCAACATGCTCATAAGTCGTTGCATCGCGCTGCACGGCGGAAACATGCAGCCCCCCCTTATGGGCGAAGGCGGAGGCACCGACATAGGGCGCATGCCGGTTCGGCGCGCGGTTCAGAATCTCGTCAAGCGTGTGGGAAATCCGGCTGAGTTTTTTCAACTGCTCCGGCGAGACCCCGGTCTCGAACCGCTCGGCAAAGTCGCGCTTGAGCATGAGCGAGGGGATGATCGAGGTCAGATTGGCATTGCCGCACCGTTCCCCGAGCCCGTTGATCGTGCCCTGCACCTGCCGCACCCCCGCACGCACCGCAGCCAGGCTGTTTGCGACCGCGTTTTCAGTATCATTATGGACATGAATGCCCAGATGATCACCCGGGATGCGCGCGGTCACCGCGGTGACGATTTCGCTGATTTCATGCGGCAGGGTGCCGCCATTCGTGTCGCAAAGCACAACCCAGCGCGCCCCCGCCTCATAGGCCGCGCGCACGCATTCAAGCGCATAGTCGGGATTGGCCTTGTAGCCATCGAAGAAATGCTCCGCATCGAACAGCGGTTCGCGGCCCCGCTCGGCCAGCAAGGCGATTGAATCGCCGATCGCCGCGACATTTTCGGGCAGGCTGACCTGCAAGGCCACATCGACATGAAAGTCCCAGCATTTGCCGACAAGGCACAGCGCCGGCGCCGCGGTGTCGAGCAGCGCCGCAAGCCCCGGATCATTCGCGGCCGAGCGGCCGACCCGCTTGGTCATGCCAAAGGCGGTAAATCTCGCATGCCTGAGTGTCGGTGCATCCGCGAAAAACGTCGTATCGGTCGGGTTCGCGCCAGGCCAGCCACCTTCCACATAATCGATTCCAAGTTCATCGAGCAGCCGCGCGATAAGCCGCTTATCCTCGACACTGAAATCGACGCCCTGGGTCTGTGCACCGTCGCGCAAGGTGGTGTCGAACAGATAAAGCCGTTCACGCGGCGCCACGGCCCCGCTCATGACGCCACCTTCCAGCTTGTGCCGCCAGGTCCATCCTCCAGCACGATGCCTTGTGCCGCAAGCGCATCGCGGATCCTGTCTGCCTCGGCAAAATCCTTCTGCTTGCGCGCGTCATTGCGGGCGGCGATCAGCGCATCGATTTCCGCCTCGTCGATCTGCTGCCCCGGCGGCTGCCAGTGGAACCATTCTTCGCGCGTCAGCCCAAGCACGCCCAGCAGGAATTCCCCGCCTGCGCGCAACTGTCTTTTCGCCTCCGCATCGCCCTGCCCGGCAAGATGCGCGATCTTGTGCATTTCAGCGATGGCCTGCGGGGTGTTGAGATCATCTTCAAGCGCTGCCTGCACCGGTTGCGGGATATCGGCCTCTGTCGCGCTGATCCCGTCGACAAGCCGGTACCAGCCATCAAGCACGCTCTTTGCCTCACGGCTGCCGGCCTCGGTCCAGTCGAAAGGCTGCCGGTAATGGGTCATCAGCATCTGCAGGCGCATCACCTCCCCCGGCCAATGCGCCAACAGTTCGTGCACGGTGCGAAAATTGCCCTCCGATTTGGACATTTTCCGCCCCTCCACCATCAGATAGCCATTATGCATCCAATAGCGTGCGAAGGTGCCAGGGCCATTGGCGCAGGTACTTTGCGCCACCTCGTTTTCATGGTGCGGGAAAAGCAGATCGACCCCGCCGCCATGGATATCGAAACTTGGGCCCAGATGCTGCTGGCTCATCGCCGAGCATTCGATATGCCAGCCCGGTCGCCCCCGCCCCCACGGGCTGTCCCATCCCGGGGTCTCGTCATCGGACGGCTTCCACAGGACGAAATCCATCGGGTCCTTTTTATAGGGCGCCACCTCGACCCGCGCGCCGGCCAGCATTTCGTCGGTATCGCGGCCCGACAGGCTGCCATAGTCAGCCATGCTCGGCACATGGAAGAGAACATGCCCGTCCGCCACATAGGCATGTCCTTTATCGATCAGCCGGCCGATCATCGCGATCATCTGTGCGATATGGTCGGTCGCACGCGGTTCCACATCGGGCGGCAGCGCGCCGAGTGCGGCCATATCCGCGTGATATTGCGCGGTCGTCCGCGCGGTCAGATCGGCAATCGATATCCCTTCGCTTTTCGCGCGCGCGTTAATCTTGTCTTCGACATCTGTGATATTGCGCACATAGGTCACATGCGCGGCGCCATAAATCCGGCGCAAAAGGCGCGCCAGCACATCGAACACGACGACAGGCCGCGCATTGCCGATATGCGCATAGTCATAGACCGTGGGCCCGCACACATACATCCGCACATTGGCAGGATCGAGAGGAACAAATTCCTCCTTTTCGCGGGTCCGGGAATTGTAAATTCGCACTGTCACGTCCTTCTCATGCCGCGCTTACGCATATTCTTACCTGTCAGCGACAATAAATTGCCTCTGCCCCGCCGTGCGCGGTTCGTTTCATGTGTCGGAACTGACCGATGGAAGAACGGCACGGCAGGCGGCAGTCAGCCGCCAATAATCATCCCGCCCGGACAGCCGCCTGCCCGGTCGTGGGAGCACTGACCCGTTATACAGTCAGTATTGATCATCAATTTACGCATGGGATGCGCCTGTCCGCCATTCTGTATATCTACAGATATCTACAGATATATGCAGATTGCTTTATGCCGTCTCACCCCGCAACCGCGCATGCGCACGTTCAGGGCCGATCAGCATTAGCAGATTTTTCATTTCCGGTCCATGATCGCGTGCGGTCAGCGCCAGCCGCAGCGGCAGGAACAGATCACGCCCCTTGCGGCCGGTCGCCTGCTTCACAGCAGCGGTCCACGCCTTCCAGCTATCGGGACCAAACGCTGCATTCGGCAGCAGATCGGCAGCCGTTGCGATAAAGGCTGTATCCTCGATCACCGGGGCAACAGGGCCGCTTACCACCTGCCACCACTCGACAGCATCGGCGAGCTTTGCCAGATTGGGCCGCACTGTTTCCCAGAACAGGGCGTCACCCCCAACCCCCATCTCATCGAGCCGCGCCCGCACCGCCTCATAAGGCATATCATGCAGCAGCCGTTCATTCAGATGCGCCAGTTCAGCGGGATCGAATTTCGCGGGCGAACGGCTGACCCGGCCGATATCGAAGGCCGCCACAAGCTGATCGAGTGATTGAAACGGCTCCACCGGATCCGATGTCCCGATCCGGGCCAGCAGACTGTTCAGCGCCATCGCCTCGAACCCGTCCGCGCGCAGAGACTCGATCGACAGGGAACCAAGCCGCTTTGACAGCCCTTCCCCGCCCGCACCGGTCATCAGCGGATGATGCCCGAAGGTCGGCACCCGATCGCCCAGCAGCGCGAAAAGCTGCACCTGCACCGCCGTATTGGTGATGTGATCCTCGCCCCGGATGACATGGGTCACCCCGAAATCCAGATCGTCGCAGATATTGGGCAGGGTATAAAGCGGCTGACCATCGGCACGGATCAGCACGGGATCAGACAGGCTCGCCGTATCGATGCTGATCTCCCCATGCACAAGGTCGGACCAGCCGACCATTTCATGATCGAGCAGAAACCGCCAATGCGGACTGACACCCCTGGCTTCAAAATCCGCACGCGCCGCATCGGTCAGCTTCAGCGCCGCGCGGTCATAGACAGGCGGGCGGCCACGGCCAAGCTGTACCTTGCGTTTAAGCTCCAGCTCCTCGGGCGTTTCATAGCAGGGATAAAGCCGCCCCTCATCTTTCAACTCCTTGATCGCCGCATCGTAGCGCGCAAACCGTTCGGACTGACGCATGAACAGATCGTGCGACAGACCGAGCCAGGCAAGATCGGTGACAATCCCGTCCTCGAATGCCTTGGTCGAACGTTCGGTATCGGTGTCGTCGATGCGCAGCAGGAATTGCCCGCCATGGGCGCGCGCATACATCCAGTTGATCAGGGCGGTCCGGATATTGCCGACATGCAGCCGCCCGGTCGGGCTTGGCGCAAAACGGGTAATGACACTCATTACGGCTTCCTATCAGGGGTTCCTAGCGCGCATCGCGGAAACGGTTGGTAATCGGGTAACGGCGATCGCGACCAAAGCTCTTCATGCTGATCTTCACTCCGGGCGCTGCCTGACGGCGCTTATATTCCGCGACATAAAGCAGATGTTCGACCCGTTTGACCGTTTCGGGCGCATGCCCGCGCGCCACCACTTCCTCGAAACTCATCTCGCGTTCGACCAGACAATCAAGCATATCATCAAGCGCCGCATAAGGGGGCAGCGAATCCTCATCCTTCTGATCCGGGCGCAGCTCGGCTGTTGGTGGCTTGATGATGATATTTTCAGGGATAACCCGCCCGCGGCTGCCCAGCGCGCCTTCGGGGAAATGCTGGTTGCGCCAGTGACAAAGTTTGAAGACGGTCATCTTGTAGATGTCTTTCAGCGCATTGTAGCCGCCGCACATATCACCATATAGCGTGGCGTAGCCGACCGACACTTCCGACTTGTTGCCGGTCGTCAGCACCATATCGCCGAACTTGTTCGACAGCGCCATCAGCACCACGGCGCGCGCGCGGCTTTGAATATTTTCTTCGGTCAGATCGGGATTGCGGCCTTCAAATAGCGGCGACAGCATCATATCGAATGCATCAACCGCCGGGGCGATCGATACGCTGTCCAGCCGCGCGCCGATCAGCCCGGCGCATTCGGCCGCATCCTGCAGGCTTTCCTCACTGGTATATCTGGAGGGCAGCATGACGCAGCGCACCCGCTCGGGCCCCAGCGCATCGGCCGCCACCGCCGCACTCAAGGCGCTGTCGATCCCGCCCGACATGCCAAGCACGACACCGGGGAAGCCGTTCTTGTTCACATAATCGCGCAACCCCAGCATCATCGCCTGATAGATCGCACCAAGCTCTTCGGGGGGCGCGCTCTTCTCGCCCTCCGCACAGCGCCAGCCCTCAGCCGTCCTTTGCCAGTCGCTGATCGCGATCCCGGTTTGCCAGAACGGCATCTGAAGGGCGAATGTCCGGTCCGCATTCAGCACAAAAGACCCGCCATCAAAGACAAGCTCGTCCTGACCGCCATATTGGTTGACATAGATCATCGGCAGGCCGCTTTCGGTGACACGTGCGACCGCGCGGCTCATCCGCTGATCGAGCTTTGACACCTCATAGGGGGAGCCATTGGCCACCACCAGCATCTCAGCACCTGTTTCCTGCAGGCATTCAACGACATCGGCTCCCCAGATATCCTCGCAGATCGGGATGCCCAGCCTGACGCCGCGGAAATTGACCGGGCCGGGCATCGGCCCTGCATCAAATACCCGCTTTTCGTCGAACACCCCGTAATTCGGCAGATCGTATTTCGCGCGCCAGGCCGTGCATTCCCCGCCATCAAGCAGCAGCATGGCATTGTACAGCCTGCCCTCCTCATGCACGGGCGCGCCGATCAACAGCGCCGGCCCGCCATCGGCGGTTTCCGCGGCAAGGCTGGCGACTGCTTCCACGACATCCTCAAGAATGGCGGGCTTGCGCACCAGATCCTCGGGCGGGTAACCGATCAGAAACAGTTCCGAGAATACGACGAGATCGGCACCGCCCTGCGCTGCCTCGGCGCGTGCTCCGCGGGCCAGTTCGCTATTGCCCGCCACATCGCCAACGACCGGGTTGTATTGCACTAATGCGATTTTCAATCGATCTGTCATTCACCACTCTCCGCAAGGAACAGCTTACTTACCCCCAAGCGCCGCCGCGCGACAATAGCATCTGCGCAAATCCAATAAACTTGCCTGCTTGCGGCGGCGCGCATGAGGATGCAAGCATAGCCGGAACCGGACCCGGATTCCGGTGATGAGGAAACACGTACAGGAAAGCGTCACATGGCCAATTTCATCGAAAGCGAAACCGCGCAGCGGATCACGACCATCCGGATCAACCGGCCCGACAAGAAGAATGCACTGACAGACGAGATGTATTACGGGCTGGCCGACGCGCTGCGCGCCGCCAATGCGGACCCGGCGACGCGGGTGATCGTGCTGACCGGCACCGGCGACAGCTACACAGCCGGCAATGACATTGGCAGTTTCGTGGCGCAATCAAATGCCAGCAAGGAAGATAACGCCCGCAAACCCGACGGCCGTGACCGTCATCCGGTGCCTGATCTGCTCGACGCGCTGATCAGCGTGGACAAGCCGACAATTGCAGCGGTCAACGGGCTTGCGATCGGTATCGGCACGACCATGCTGTTCCATATCGATCTGGTTTACGCGTCGGAATCCGCGCGCTTTGCCATGCCGTTTGTCAATCTGGGCGTCGTGCCCGAGGCCGGTACTTCCCTGCTGCTGCCGCGCGCGGTCGGCCGGCAGCGGGCTGCCGAACTGTTCCTGTTCGGCGATCAGTTCGGCCCTGAAACCGCCCATGAATGCGGTTTTGTGAACGCCATATTGCCAGCCGACCGGCTGATGCCGCATGTGCTGGAAGTGGCCGGCAAGCTTGCACAAAAAGCACCCGGCGCAATCCGGGAGACAAAAAAGCTGATGCGCCAGCATGGTCCCGAACTCGACGCGGCGATGCATCGCGAGGCGCGGGTTTTTGCCGCACAGCTGCGCACCCCCGAATCGAAGGAGGCGATGCGCGCTTTCGCCGAACGCCGCGCACCGGATTTTTCAGCTTTCGAGTAAGCGGAATTTCGCGCCCGACCGATAGCAATTCTCGCCTTCGTCACAGAAGCAGCCTAAACTGACCCCATAAAGCCGCCAGGCAAAAACAATCGGCAAGTGGGGAGGAAAAAATGGCAGGCGCGACGACAGCGAAGAAGAAACTCACCGAAATGGGTGCGCTGCGCACCCCGCTTTGCGACAGGCTGGGGATCGACTACCCGATATTTCAGGCGGGCATGGGCTATGTGGCGCGGCACGAGCTTGCCGCTGCCGTTTCCGCGGCGGGCGGGCTTGGCTGCATCGGTTCTGGCTATATGACCCCTGAGGTCCTGAAGGACGAAATCGCCGCATTGCGCGCCAAAACCGACAAGCCGTTCGGCGTCAACATCCTGTTCGGCCGCCCGCGTCAGCAGGATGGCCGGCACGAGGCCCATATCGAACGGATGGCCCAGGTTGCGCTGGATGCCGAAGTGCCCGTTATTATCTCGGGCCTTGGCAGCCCCTCCCCCCACATCGTGGAGGAAGCGCATAAGCGCGGCATTTTCGTCATGTCGGTGATCGGCGCGCCGCGCCATGCCGCCAAGGCGACCGAAGGCGGGGTCGACGCGCTCATTGCCTCGGGCCAGGAAGGCGGCGGCCATGTGGGCAAGATCGGCACCTCGGTGCTGATCCCCGCCATCGTCGATGTCACCGATCTGCCGCTGATCGCGGCGGGCGGTTTTGCCGACGGGCGCGGGCTTGTCATGGCGCTGGCAATGGGGGCGCAGGGGATCTGGATGGGCACACGCTTCATCACGACCGAAGAATCCTATGCCCACCAGAATTACAAGGACAAGATTGTCGATATCGATATCAACGGCACGGTGATCACCCTTGGCCATAGCGGCAAGACCTGCCGGCTGATCAAGAACGACTTCACCGATTACTGGGACTCGCATCCTGAAGAAGTGCAGCCCTTTCCCAAGCAATTGCGGATCGCAGGGGAGAAAGCCTCGGTCGCGGGCCGCGAAAATGGCGATATGGCGAATGGCTCCTGCCCGGCGGGACAGACTTCGGGACTTATTCATGCGGTCAAACCGGCCGCGGAGGTGATGCGCGATATCGTCGAAGAAGCCCATGCGGTGATCGGCAAGCTGACCACAATGGCCGCCGAAGGCGCGCGATAAGCGACAAGGGTTAATCCGAAGCGACAGGGGGGCAACGATGACGATTGCACGAATCCGCGGTAAAAAGGGCTGGAACACCAAGCTGATCAAATCGGCACAGGCCTGGGCACCGTTGCTGGAAGAGACGGCCGGCGATGATTTCGATTACGGCGATGTCCGGATCGGCCATATCGATACGGGCTATGTCGAACATGCGGTGTTCGGCTCCTGGAGCGATACCGGCCAGAGCGAACATATCCTTGTCGATAGCGGCATGAATCTGGTCGATCCGGAACGGGACCCGCGACCGACGGATCCGATCGATGGCGGGCTCAACCCCGGTCATGGCACCCGTATCGGCAGCGTGATGTACGGCTTTGCGCCGGGCGACTGGGTCGGCGTCGCGCCGCGCGCGCCTGTCGTTCCCTACCGCGCTGTGACCTCGGTCGCACTGATTACCCCGAGCGATATCAGCCGCGTGGCCGACGCCATTCATCATGCAGTCGATAGCAGCTTTTGCTCGGTCATCAATATGAGCCTGGGCGCGCGACCGACAATCAACCCGTGGGGCGCCTTCCGCCGGGCAATCAAGAAGCTCGGCACAGCCTGCGATCATGCCTATAACGAAGGGGTGATCGTGGTCGCCGCCCTTGGCAATAACGTGCATGACCGGGCAACCTATCCGGCCAAATTCTGGCGCAGCATATGCGCAGGCGGCCTTGAGCCCGAATTTGACGGCGACAAGCTCAGCGATGTCGAAATCTGGAAGCCACAGGACCCGGCACTGATCGGCAGCGACTATCAGTTCGTCGATATCTGGGCACCCGCCGATATGATTTTCCGCGCCAAGACACAGAAACGCACGCCCGGCACTGTGCAGCAGCATTACAGCCCCGAACCCGATGGCGACGGATCATCCTATGCCGCTGCGTCGGTCAGCGGCACGGCCGCCATCTGGCTTGCCCGGCGCGGCGCGGAAATCGGGGAACTGTACAAGGATAACACCTGGATGGTCACGGAAGCCTTCCGCAGTTTGCTGAAAACAACAGCGCAAGGCAGGCCCTCAGATGCGCCTGATGAAACAGATACCGGCATATTGGATGCAAAGGCACTTGTTGAGGCGGATCTGCCCGATCCCGCGACATTGAAATTCGAAGACCGCGAGAGCCGCGATATGTGGGGCTAGTCAATTCAACAGTTGATCGAAAGCGGGCTGCCGCGCATTATCGCCGCACCATCGGTTTGCGCCGAGTCAGAACTGACCGGAGCACATGCAAGGGAACATGGGAGGCACACCGCATCTAATGCTGCGGCGTGCCGAGCCAGGGCTGCCCCCGCAACTGTGAGCGGCGAGCCACCTTTCGCTTCAAGCCACTGGCCTATGCTGGGAAGGCAGAAAAGGGGCGATGAACCGCAAGCCAGGAAACCTTGCCGGTGGTGATGTCTTCGCGAGACCCGGGGCCGGGGTTGGCTTCGGGCCTGTGTTCGGCCCTGATCATGAGGGAAATCAGATCGGGATGGGCATTCGGGTCGCGACGGCATCTCTTCGAACGATAAAATATGGAGAGGTGCATATGCCATTTGGTTTTCAACAATTGCGGCGCTCGGGTGTCGCTGCCACGGTTGCGCTGGGCGCGCTGATACTGGCGGGAAGCGGCGCGCAGGCGCATAGCCCCGACGGCGTGGCCAATTCCGACTATCTGTATGTGCCCAACCGCGCATCCGCCGATATCACCATCATCGACACAAGCACGGATCAGGTGATTGGCAAGGTCGGCGTCGGCAATGTCCCGCATCAGGTCGCCGTTTCAGCATCAGCCGGTGCCCTGGTCGCAAGCAATACGAAAGATAACAGCCTGTCGATCATCGATCTTGACACGCAGCAAACGGTCGCGACCCTCATTCTGGATAGCGAGCCCGAGCATATGCAGCTCAGCCCTGACGGGATGACGCTTGCTGTGGGTAATATCGCGGCGGGCACCGTGTCGCTGATCGATCTGGCCCAGAATGTCGAAACCGCCCGTATCGACGGCTTTTTCCAACCGCACAATCTGACCTGGAATAATGAGGGCAGCTTGCTGTTCGCGGCAAATCTGGGCGCCAATCACATTTCCGTCGTGGATACGGCAAAGGCCGAGATCATTCGCGAAATTCCGGTTGGCGATCCGCAAATGGTCGCCTATCGCGGCGATGCGGCGGATGCTGATTTTCAGGGCCTGATCAACGTCACGCGCAGTATTGACGGCAAGCTCGGTTTTGCGGCGCATGGTGAAAGCGGCCAGATGGCGGTGATCGATCTCGACAGCGGCGAATTGCGCAAGAACCTGTCCGTTGGCGAACGGCCCTGGCGTGCCTTCGCAACCCCGGATGGCAAATTCATGCTGATCCCGCGCAATGGCGATCAAACGGTGGCGGTTGTCGATGCGGCAACACAGGAAACAATCGCGGTTCTGCCGGGCGCGGCCGACATGACCGGGGTGAATACGGATCCGACCGGGCGTTTTGCCTATGTGATTTCCCGTGGCGATCACAAGCTCGTGGTGCTGGATCTGGCCGAAATGCAGCCACATGGCGAGATTGCGCTTGGCGGCTCGCCGGAAACCGGCGTGACGGCACCGGGCAACGGCAAGCTTTATGTGGCGCTCAGCAGCTCAAATCAGGTTGCGGTGATCGACACGGCAACAGCGACATTGACCGGCACGATCGATCGCGTCGGCGAGGAGCCCTGGGGTGCGTATATGGTCGGCGCTGCTAATTACTGCCATTAGCCTTGCCGCCGGTCGCGCCGCCTATGGCATGCCCGACCGGATCGGCAGGATCTGGGAGTTAGCGCAGCAGGGGATGGCTGAAAAGCTGCCCCCGCTTGAAGAGCTGAAAAACAAGTGTGGCGCGGACGCGGTCTGCGCTGCACGGCTTATTATCGATGCGGAACCGCGCGCCCGGCTGCAAAGGGTTCCTGCTCCCGATACCGATCGCATCCGCCTGCAAAAACGGACCAGCTCAGTCACCCATGCCGAATGGCGGGCGGGCCGCCGCCATATACGGCTCAACTATTTCGGGCGCAATGTCCGGGAAGAGTTACGTCATGCCCTGTTGCCGGTTGCCGTCAAAGCCGGGGTGCCGGAAGTGGTGCTCGATCTGCGCTGCAATGGCGGCGGCGATGTCGAACGTATGCTGTCAGCAGCCGGGCTGTTTACCGGCCCCGTGGAACAGGCCCTGATCGCAAAGGCGGATGGCGCATCGCGCCCGCTGCCCATCACAAGTGACACGCCACCGATTTTCTCAGGCCGGCTGACAGTGCGTATCGGCCCGGACACCGCAAGCAGTGGCGAAGCGCTGGCGGCGCTGCTGAAGAAGTTTGCCAATGCCCGCCTGATCGGCACACGCACACAGGGCAAAAGCTACAGCCAGCAAGTCATTCCCGTGTCGCAACGCTGGCACTTGCTGTTCCCGCAAGCAAATCTGCGGGTGCCTGGCATCGATTGGCAAAATGGCCTCGTCCCGGATGTCCCACGCAGTGAAGCGGAAGCCGCCTGCCCGCGCAGCAGCGCATAATCAGCCGTCGGTCAGCACGCGCGCAACCGCCGCTTTCCAGCCGCGATATTTGCTGTCCCGCTGATCAGCGGACATTTGCGGCACGAACCGCCGCTCGCACCGCCAGTTATCCGCCAGCATATCCAGGGAGGGATAAAGCCCGACCTCAAGCCCGGCGAGATAAGCCGCCCCCAAAGCCGTCGTTTCGATTATCTCCGGTCTTTCGACGACAAGACCGGTCATATCCGCCAGAAACTGCATCGCCCAGTCATTTGCCGACATACCACCATCGACCCGCAATCTGTCGGGCAGGGTTCCCGCATCCTGCGCCATGGCCTGCAACAGATCGCGCGTCTGATAGGCAACCGATTCAAGCCCCGCGCGCACGATTTCCGCGATCCCCGTATCACGCGTCATGCCCAGGATGGCGCCGCGCGCATGCGGGTCCCAATAAGGCGCCCCAAGCCCTGCAAAACCGGGCACAAGATAGACCTGCGAATCCGGGGCGGCGGCGGCAGCCAGTCCCGCGCTTTCTTCCGCATGGCCGATGAAGCGCGCCTGATCGCGCAGCCATTGAACCGTCGCGCCGGCCATAAAGATGCTGCCCTCAAGGGCATATGAGGGGCTGCCCGCCTGCTGATAGGCGATGGTGGATAGCAACCGATGCTGCGAGGCAACCGCCTTGTCGCCTGTATGCATCATCGCAAAGCAGCCGGTCCCATAGGTGGATTTCAGCATGCCGGGCTGGAAACAGGCCTGCCCCACCGTGGCGGCCTGCTGATCGCCGGCGACACCTGTAATCGGAATCGCCGCCCCGAAATGCGCCGCATCGCAGACCCCGAAATCCCCCTGACAATCGCGCAGGCCGGGCAAAAGCTGCCGCGGAATGCCAAACAGATAAAGCAGTTGATCATCCCATTTGCGGTGCGCGAGATTGAACAGGCTGGTCCTGCTGGCGTTGCTGACATCGGTCAGATGCGCGGCCCCGCCGGTAAGTTTCCAGATCAGCCAGCTATCGATTGTGCCGAAAGCCAGCTCGCCGCGTTTCGCCCGGCCGCGCGCGTCGGGCACATTGTCGAGCAGCCATTTCAGCTTGCTGGCGGAAAAATACGGATCGAGCAGCAGCCCGGCACGCTCACGTACAATTTCCTCGCGCCCGTCGCCCCGCAAAGCCGCACAGTAATCGGCGGTCCGCCGATCCTGCCAGACAATCGCGTGATAAAGCGGCGTACCGGTTTGGCGATCCCACAGCAGGGTCGTTTCGCGCTGATTGGCGATACCGATCGCCGCCACCTCGGATGCCTGCACACCGGCTGTGCGCAGCACCTCGCGCCCCACATCGCGCGTATCGCGCCAAATCGCTTCGGGGTCATGTTCGACCCAACCCTCCTGCGGATAAATCTGCGGCAATTCACGTTGTGCCATTCCGCAAAGCCGCGCCTCAGCATCGAAAAGCAGCGCCCGGCTGCTTGTCGTTCCCTGATCGAAGGACAGGATGTAGCGCTTGTCTTGCATCGGCCTGGTTACCATCTAGAGGGGGGAAAGGCCCTATTGCTTTTAGGGGCGAAAATTTCCGGCATCCTATATAAGTTATCGCATTATGGCACTCGAACTGCACCACCCTGATCAATTGCCCGCATCGGCGGCAGATACGCCGCTTATCGACCCCTATGGACGGGCGGTGACCTATCTGCGCGTGTCGGTGACCGATCGCTGCGATTTCCGCTGCGTCTACTGCATGTCGGAACATATGACGTTTCTGCCCAAACGCGACCTGCTGACGCTTGAGGAGCTTGATCAGGTCTGCAGCGCCTTCATATCGCGCGGTGTCGTCAAGCTGCGGATCAGCGGCGGCGAACCGCTTGTCCGGCGCGATATCATGTGGCTGTTCAACCGGCTTGGCCGGCATTTGCAAAGCGGGGCGCTGGAAGAGCTGACCTTGACCACGAATGGTACGCAGCTGCCCAGATATGCCCGCGAGCTGTATGACTGCGGCGTGCGGCGGGTGAATATCTCGCTCGATACGCGCGATCGGGATAAATTCGCCGACATCACCCGCTGGGGCCGGCTTGAGCAGACACTTGCGGGCATCGATGCAGCGCAGGAAGCCGGGCTCCGCGTCAAGATCAATATGGTCGCGCTGAAAGACGTCAATGGCGATGAAATCCCGCAGATGATCCGCTGGGCGCATGGCCGCGATATGGATCTGACCCTGATCGAAACCATGCCGCTTGGCGATATCGATGGCGACCGGACCGATCAATATCTGCCCCTGTCGCGCGTGCGCGCGGCGCTGGCGGACGAATTCACCCTGACCCCGCTTGCCGAGCGGACAGGCGGGCCCGCCCGCTATGACCGGGTTGAAGAAACCGGCGGCAAGCTTGGTATGATTACACCCCTGACCCATAATTTCTGCGAATCCTGCAACCGGGTCCGGCTTACCTGCACAGGCACGCTTTACATGTGTCTCGGGCAGGAGGATTCGGCCGATCTGCGCGCGGCATTGCGCACGGATGCGTCAGAAGGCACCGGCGACCGGCAACTGATGGCACGGATTGATGAGGCCATCGGCCGAAAGCCCGAGGGCCATGATTTCGTTATCGACCGCAAAGGCCGCAAACCCGCGGTGAAACGGCACATGTCGACAACAGGCGGCTGACCTTTTAACGGGCGGCGGCTTTATCCTGCAGATCCGCGTCGGACATTTGCGCCGATAGCGGCAATGTGATCCGGACCGTCGTTCCGCATTTGCCACCCGTTTCAAAATCGATAATCCCGTCCTGCATATCCACCAGCATTTTCACCATCGCCAGCCCCAGCCCCGTTCCCGGTACAGCATTGCGGTCACTCTCGGCGCCGCGACGGAACAGTTGCAGGATATTCTCCTGTTCCTTTTCGGAAATACCGATTCCTGTGTCACTCACCCAGATTTCACAATGATTGTCAGCTAGCATCCGGTAGCCAAGCGTGATCACGCCGCCCGCATGGGAAAACTTGATGCCGTTGCTGATCAGGTTGCGCAAGATCTGCCGGATCACAACTGTATCCAGATTGATAAAATAATCAGGATTTGCCGCTTCATCCACCTTGATTGTCAGCCCGGCATCTTCGGTCTGGGTGGCATAGCTGTCAGCAATTTCATTCAGCAAGCTGTATATATCGAACGGCTCGGGCGTGATCGTTACCCGCCCGGCATTGAGTTGTGAAAAAAACAGCAGATCATTCACAAGCCCGAGCAGATGCGCGCCGCTGCCCGCGATATCGCCGGCATAATCCTTATATTGTGGACTGGCATGCGCGCCGAACATCTCATCACGTATGATTTCCGAAAACCCGATGATCCCGTTGAGCGGTGTGCGCAATTCATGACTGATATTGTTGAGAAACGCCGTCATCGACTTGTTCATCTGCTCTGCCGCAGCCTGCGCCTCTTGCGCCAGTTCCGCCGAGCGGCGCAATTCATGCTGAGTTTCTTCCATCAATGCCAATTCGGCTCTGGTCGCGCCACGCTCTTCCCGCAGAGCAGCCAGCACGTATAAAAGAGCCGTCGAGGCGCAAACCGATAGCGATAGCTGAACGAAACTTACGACCGTAACATGCGGCATCCCGTCGGTATCAAGCGCGAAGGCAAATGCCACAGATGACAGCACAGCCACCAATACCGCAACCAGACCAAGACGCCATGCGGTCTGCGGACTTTGCGTCAATGCCATCGCTATTAACGCAGGGTGAATCCACAAGGCAGTGTGGAGGGCGCGTCCGGGCACCCCGTTCGAAAATAGCGTCCCCCCAACCATCACCAGGATGTATAAAGCCGCTAACCAGAAAATGGTAAATGTCATCCATTGCAGCGCATTTATCGCTTGATCAAATGACTCTCTGCTGTTGCGAAAACGCAAGAAACCCAATGTTATGAAAGTCAAGAATGACAGCTCGGTCGCAGCCAATGCGATATATTCAATAAAGGTCGCCTGACCTGTGACGGCTAAATACCACCACTCAACCATGCCACCCAACGCCGCACAGCCCAAAGTCAGACAAATCATACGTAAAACGATCGTATGTAAGGGTTTGCCTGCATTGAATAAAAATGAATGCGCAGGCAGCGCCGCAATAACTTTTTCCTGCATATTACCCATCGGTGGGTCGACAGGTACGCCTGACAAATCAGATCCTGATTATTCCCACAGCCCTATAAATTTGACGGAAGGTTCCGAAAAACACCTGAAAATAAGGTTTTCGACTTTCGGAACGGCAGTCCGCAAACCAACCCTCTACTCGGCTGTTTGCGTCCTTTCCGTATCGCCAGAATAACTTTGCTTTTCTTTAATCTCATTTAACAAGGCAGCAATTGCCGTCTGAAAATTGACGACCTGCTGCTGTTTCGCACCCAAACGCCGGATCGAAACCGTTTCATCCTCCGCTTCCTTGCGCCCGACAACGAATAAGACAGGCACCTTTTGCAGGGAATGTTCACGCACCTTATAATTAATTTTCTCATTCCGCAAATCGGTCGCGACCCTCACCCCTTGCGCAAACAGGGCCTGCGCCACCTGTTGCGCATATTCATCGGCATCAGAGGTAATGGTTGCAACGACAACCTGCACCGGCGCGAGCCATAGCGGGAAGCGGCCCGCATGATGCTCGATCAGGATGCCCGCAAACCGTTCAAGCGATCCGAACAAGGCCCGGTGCAGCATGACTGGCTGATGCTTCTGCCCGTCCTCGCCGATATAACTCGCCCCAAGCCGGCCCGGCAGATTGAGATCAACCTGTAACGTGCCGCACTGCCAGTCCCGGCCGATCGCATCGCGCAAGACGAATTCCAGCTTTGGCCCGTAGAACGCCCCCTCGCCGGGGTTCAGCTCATATTCAAGCCCGGCGGCTTCCACCGCGACCTTGAGCGCGGCCTCGGATTTGTCCCAGATGGCATCACTGCCGACACGTTTCTCCGGCCGGTCAGAGAACTTCACCCGCACCTGATCGAAACCGAAATCACGATAGATTTCCAGAATGAGATTGGTGACCGTGACGCATTCTTCCGTAATCTGATCTTCCGTGCAGAAAATATGCGCATCGTCCTGCGTGAAGGCGCGCAAGCGCATCAATCCATGCAGCGCGCCGGACGGTTCATAACGATGCACCTTGCCAAATTCCGCCATCCGATAAGGCAGATCACGATAGCTGCGGATCCCCTGCTTGAAGATCTGCACATGACCGGGGCAGTTCATCGGCTTGATACAGAAATGCCGTTCATCGGGGGTATGGCTTGAAAACATTTCCTCGCCGAATTTCTCGGCATGGCCCGACGCCACCCATAGCGAACTGTCCAGAAGCTCGGGCGTATTGACCTCGTGATAGCCGGCAATACGCTGGCGGTCGCGCATATAGTTGACCAGCGCCGAAAACAGGGTCCAGCCCTTGGGATGCCAGAATACCGCGCCCGGCCCTTCTTCCTGAAAATGGAACAGATCCATTTCCCGGCCAAGACGGCGATGGTCGCGCTTCTCCGCCTCCTCCAGCATATGCAGATAGGCTTTCAGCTCTTTGTCGCTGGCCCAGCAGGTGCCGTAAATCCGCTGCAGCATCTCATTGTCGGAATCGCCGCGCCAATAGGCACCGGCAAGCTTGGTCAGCTTGAACGCCTTGCCAAGCTTCCCGGTGGACGGCAAATGCGGCCCGCGGCATAAATCCTGCCAGTCACCCTGCCGGTAGAGCCCCACATCTTCCCCTTGCGGAATGGATGCAATGATCTCAGCCTTATATTCCTCCCCGATCGAGCGGAAGAACGCCACCGCCTCGTCGCGATCCCACACCTCGCGCACAATCGGCTCGTCACGATCCACGATCTCGCACATCCGCTTTTCGATGACCTCAAGATCGTCGAGGCTGAACGGTTCGGGGCGCGCGAAATCATAATAAAAGCCGTTTTCGATAACCGGCCCGATGGTGATCTGCGTTTCGGGATAAAGCTCCTTCACCGCTTCCGCCAGCACATGCGCGGCGTCATGGCGCAAGGTCTCAAGCGCGGCAGGATGGTCGCGTGTGATGATTTCAACCGCACAATTTCGGTCAATGCGCGTCGACAGATCCTTCAATTCCCCGTCAAGCCGCAGCAGAACGGCCTTCTTGGCAAGGGATTTCGAAATATCGGCCGCAAGCTCGTCACCGGTGATGGCCGCGTCGAACTGACGAACCGAACCATCTGGCAGTGCAATCTCAATCATCGTTTCAACTCTTAAATTCTCACATGCGTTGCCTGGACCCGCTTTATACAGCAGCCGCCTTAAGAAAAAAGCCCCGGCACCATATTGCGATGACAACGCAACCGCAAAAAATTACTTCCGTTTCTCCGGAACGGGGTCATAACCCGAACCGCCCCAGGGGTGGCAGCGGCCAATCCGGCGCAGTGCAAGCCATCCGCCGCGCAGTGGCCCGAACCGCCTAATCGCTTCCAGCGCATATTCCGAACAGCTTGGCGCATACCGGCAATTGGGGCCCAAAAGAGGGGAAACGGTCAGTTGATAGAGCCGGATCAATCCGGTCAGGACAGCACCGCTCAACCGGGCGGCAGGGCCCAACCTCGTCTTATCGCGCGCGGCCATGATCGTCGGTGGCGGATGCAGGCTGCGATTTGCCGTCGGATACATTAGATGCATCGGGCGCATCGGATGCATCGGCTGTCTTGCGCTGGGCCTCGATCTCATCGATGGCGCGAACCACCGCCTCGAAAGGCAACATGACCGAACCGTGCCGTGCCTTATAATCAGCGACCGGCTGCAACACCTCCAGCTCTGCCCAGATACCACCTGGTGGTGGCGCTTTTTCCTTCAGCATCGCGCGCATGTCTTTTGCCAGCTGACGCAGCGCGGCGGATGACTGCCCGACAACATGTTTCGCCATGACCGCCGATGCCGCCTGCCCCAGTGCGCAAGCCTTCACCTCGGCCCCGTAATCGCTGACCTTATCGCCGGTCATCTTCAGATCAACGGTGATCCGGCTGCCACAGAGCGGGCTGTCAAGAAACACCGTCGCGTCGGGGGCATCGAGCCTTTCTGTACGCGCAATATTGCCCGCAAGGCTCAGGATCGTTTTGTTGTACAGATCTGCGACCATTGGCTGCCCTTCACCCTGCCCTTATTTCCCCATCCTGCATTCCCGATGCGACGCCATCGGCGCTTCTGGACCGATATTATCCCCAAATGACGCCATGTCGCGGCGAATGTTCAGGTCTTCTCACGCCGCCAGCGCCGCCGCTTTTTGCTTGATCGTCTTCAGCATCGCGTGCAGCCCGTTCGCGCGTGTCGGACTAAGATGGGAATCAAGACCGATCTGCGCAATGAAATCAGGGGGCGTGTCCACAATATCACGCGCCGAGCGCCCGCTATAGATGCGCAGCAGCAAGGCAATCAGGCCCGAAACGATGGCGGAATCGCTGATCGCCTGAAATGTCAGACAATCTGCATCACCTTCCGCCCGCAGCCAGACCTGACTTTGGCAGCCATGCACCTTGGCCTCATCCGTCCGCCATTCCTCGGGAAACTCCGGCAGCTTCCGACCCAGATCGATGAGATATTGGTAGCGATCCATCCAATCGTCGAAAAACTGAAATTCGTCGATCAATTCGGCCTGTTCTTCTGCGATCGATGTCTGTGCCTGCACAGCTTGTCCTATTTTGTTCTCTGGTGATCCGAATATGTGCAATTCCACGCTCAACCGTGGAATGCAAGCCACGATTGCCTTATATAATCATTCAGGCTAAAGTTTGGATGTGAATTCGGGGCATTCAATGGCTCTGCTCTATTGATGTTTTTGAAGTTCGCAGCGCTGGTTTAACAAAATTAGAGGGCTTCGTCCTTTTTAACGGGACAGAAGCGTAAGGGACAAATCCCCGTTATCCCTCATGAGAGCGCGCCGGGGTTACAATCGAGAGAGTTATATTCCTATGGATGCCATCGCAAAAGAGGCGGGTAAGGTAGTCACTGCATTTGACGAAAAATCAAACAAATCAAGCAAACTGAAACGACCGACGCGCGCTGAAGCGGAAGCTGCCGTCGAAACACTGATCCGCTGGGCGGGCGACGATCCGTCCCGCGAAGGGCTTACCGATACACCCGCCCGGGTGGTTAAAGCCTATTCCGAATTTTTCGCCGGCTATCAGGAAGATCCTGAAGAGATTCTGGCCCGCACCTTCGAGGAAGTCGAAGGCTATGACGACTGGGTCGTTCTGCGCGATATCCGTCTTGAATCCCATTGCGAACACCATATGCTGCCGATTATCGGGCAAGTGCATCTGGCCTATATCCCCAATGGTCGCGTGGTCGGCATCAGCAAACTTGCGCGGATTGTCGATGCATTCGGCAAACGGCTGCAGACCCAGGAAACGCTGACCTCGCAAATCGCGAATGCGGTCGACAACTATCTGAAACCGCTCGGTGTCGCCGTTTTGGTCGAGGCATCGCACCAATGCATGACGATCCGTGGTGTCCATAAACCGGGCACATCCATGATCACAAGCCGCATGATCGGCGCTTTTCAGGACGATCCGCGCCTTGAAGAACGTTTCATGCACATGTTGAACCGCAGCTGAGTTAGCGCTATTAGCGCATGCTTAACCCGATTGATGGAAACTAGCGGCGATGAGTAATCAGGAACAAATTCAGTTTTCGGCACGCAAAACCGTCGAACAGGTCGAGGAAAGCGACGAGCTGGCCCCGAAATTCGATGAATATGGCCTTATTCCGGTTGTCACGACCGATGCCTCATCAGGCGAAGTACTGATGCATGGCTACATGAACGAGGAAGCCTTCCGCAAAACCGTCGCGCTTGGCGAAGCGGTTTATTGGAGCCGCAGCCGTAAATGCCTGTGGCACAAGGGCGCGACCAGCGGGCTTGTGCAAAAGGTGGTCGAGATGCGTATCGACGACGATCAGGATGCGGTCTGGCTGCGTGTCAATGTGAATGGCGGCGCAAGCTGCCATGTCGGTTATCGTTCCTGCTTTTATCGTTCGGTCCCGGTTGGCGCATCAGGCACGGTCAGCCTGAACTTCGAAGAGACGGAAAAGGTCTTTGACCCGAAAGCCGTCTATGGCGATGCGCCCAACCCGACGCAGCTCTAACCTGAAATTTCATCCAAGCGGTGCGCATGAACGGGCATCCGGACAGACCCAACTGGTTCAGCCGCCCCGCACCGATCGGCCTTGCGCTTGGTAGTGGCGTCGCCCGCGGATGGGCGCATATCGGGGTGCTGCGTGCACTCGAACGGGCGGGCATCCGCCCCGACATCATCGCGGGCACCTCGATTGGCGCGGTTGTCGGTGGCTGCTATGCCGCGGGAAAATTACATCCGCTTGAGGAATGGGCCACAGGCCTCACCCAGTCGCGGCTGTTCCGCTTTCTCGATATCCGGCTGGGCAGCAGCGGGCTGATCGCTGGCAACCGGCTGGCGGACGAGCTGACGGACAAGCTTGGCGATCTTGAAATTCAGCATTTAAGTCAGCGCTTTATCGCAATCGCCACCGAACTTGCGACCGGCCATGAAATCTGGCTGCGCGAAGGCAATCTCGTCGAGAATCTGCGTGCCTCCTATGCCCTTCCAGGCATATTCAACCCGGTACGGGTGCATAATCACTGGCTTATCGACGGGGCGCTTGTCAATCCGGTGCCCGTATCGGTTTGCCGTGCCTTTGGCGCGCGGCTTGTCATTGCGGTCAATCTGAATGCGGATTCCTTTGGCAAGGGGACATTCGCGGATGCCGAGCATCTGCGCCATGATGAGGATGAGGATGAGAATGCGGAGGAAGGCGGCTTCAGAGCGTTGCTATCGGCCGCCAAACGACCAGACAGGCTGCTGCTGCGGCAGCTTTTCGGCGTCGGCAACAGCGCACCGGGGCTGACCGATGTCATGTTTGCCTCACTCAATATCATTCAGGACCGGCTGGCCCGCAGCCGGCTGGCCGGTGATCCCCCAGATATCACAATCAACCCACAGGTCGCGCATGTCGGGCTTGTGGAATTTCACCGTGCCCGGGAACTGATCGACCTCGGCGAGGAAGCGATGGAGGCCGCCATACCGACCGTACGCGATGCGCTGAGCTTCCTTCAGTAACCGCTGTCATATTCCCCAACGCCGCAAACCCGCCTAAACTGCGATGCGGCAACAGGGGATAGAAAATGGTTTTACGCATCGGGCATATGGCAGGCGGTATCATGCTGCTTTTGGCAAGCGCATGCGGCGGCCCGCCCGATTTTCATGCGCCTGACGGCCCGGCAACCGAATGGTCCGCTTTCGGCGGTGCACCGGGCGGGGGCCATTACAGCCCCGCAAACCAGATCACCCCTGAAAATGTGCATGCGCTGAAGCTTGCCTGGGTCCATGAAACCCCGGACTTTCACGATGTCCATGAAGACCCTGAAAAGCCGGGTCCCGTTCAGCGCGGACGCGGCACCTCGTTCCAGGCGACGCCGCTGATGGTCGATGGCACACTTTACTACACGACCCCTTACAATCGGGTGTTTGCGCTCGACCCTGCGACAGGGGCCGAACGCTGGCATTACGATCCGCAAATCAAGATCGACCGGAGCCATTTCACCCCGCCATCGCGCGGTGTTTCAAGCTGGACCGACACAAAAAAGGCGGACGGCCCCTGCCGGCACCGCATCTTCTTTGGCACGATGGACGGACGGCTGATCGCGCTTGATGGCGGCACTGGCAAGCCCTGCACCGACTTTGGCGCGGCGGGGACGGTTGATCTGGGCGCCGGATTGTCGCCGCATCAGAAGATGCGTGATTATGCCATCACAAGCCCGCCGGCAATCCTTGGCGATCTGGTGATCCTTGGCGCATTCGTGATCGACGCGACCCATGGGGATACCCCTTCGGGGGTGGTGCGCGCCTATGACGCGCGCGATGGCCGCTTTGTCTGGGGCTGGAACGCCGTACCGCCGGGCGACAGCATGTATGATGCGGAGGGGAATTTTCGCGGCGGCACGGCGAATGTCTGGTCGTTGATCTCGGTCGACCCGGCGCGCAAGCTTGTTTTCGTACCGACAGGTAATCCGTTCCCCGATTATTATGGCGGTGATCGCAACGGATACGATCATTATGCAAGCTCCATCGTCGCGCTGAACGGGGAGACAGGCGCACTTGTCTGGCATTTTCAGACCGTGCACCACGATATCTGGGATTATGACGTGCCCGCCCAGCCCACGCTTGTCGATCTGACCATTGACGGCAAATCCGTACCCGCGCTCGCCCAGGTCACCAAGATGGGGCTGACATTCATCCTCAATCGCGAAACCGGGGAACCGATTTTCCCCGTCCATGAAAAGCCGGTGCCACAAACCGGTGCCGTGCCGGGTGAATATCTGCACCCGACCCAGCCCTTTCCCGAAAAGCCGCCTGCCCTGACGCGGCTTGGCATTACACCGGGCGATGCCTGGGGGCTCACTTTCTGGGATCGCGGGGTCTGCCGGCGCAAGATTGCAGCGCTTGACCACGGGCCGATCTATACCCCGACCTCCCTGAAAGGAACCGCCATCCTGCCCTCGCAGATCGGCGGCAATAACTGGGGATCGCCGGCCATTGATCCAGCACGCAACTGGCTGATCGCGAATACCAACCATCTGCCAGTGGCAGCACGCCTGATCCCGCGCGCGGAATGCAATGAGGACGCGGTCGCCTTCGCGCAGAAATCGACACCCTATTGCTATGCCAATATGCCGCTTGTTTCACCGCTTAAAATTCCCTGCACAGCGCCGCCCTGGGGCACCCTGTCAGCGATCGATCTGAACAGCGGTGACATCGTCTGGACAGAGCCTTTGGGCGCGGTCGGGCGCGGTCTGTTCTCACTGATCAAGGGCGGGGCCAATTTCGGCGGCCCCATGGTCACCGAAAGCGGGCTGATCTTCATCGGCGCGTCAATGGATCGGAAGTTCCGCGCGATCGAGATCACCACGGGCAAGGAATTATGGAGCGCCAATCTGCCCACCACGGCCAATGCGGTGCCGATGAGCTACCGGCTTGGAGAAAACGGGCAGCAATATGTCGTGATCGCGGTGGGGGGCCATTTTTCACGGCTGTCACCACCGGGGGCAACGCTGATGGCCTTCGCGCTGCCTGAATGAGCCGCGCGCAGGCCTGCTGATCAGGCGACCTTTTTCAGCCGGGCGAGCGCTTCGGCTACCTTGGCGCGCGCGGCCTCCTGCTCGCTCAGTTTTTCGCGTTCTTTTTCCACAATATGGGCCGGCGCCTTGCCGATGAATTTCTCGTTCTTGAGCTTGCCTGACAGCTTGCGGATTTCCCCGTCGAGCTTGCCCAGGGTCTTTTCAAGCCGCGCCTTTTCCGCCGCGACATCGATCACATCGGCAATCGGCAGCACAAGGACGGTATCGTCCAGCGCCTCCTGCACCGCACCGGCGGGCGGTTCGGCCGTATCGAGCAGGCCCGGCTCAACCCGCGCAAGCCGCGCGATCGCCTGGCTGTGCCGCTCGAGCCGGGCGGCAACCGCGCTGTCTGCGTCGCGTAGCAGCAATGGCACTTTGGCACCCGCTGGCACGTTCAATTCTGCCCGGACCGACCGCACCGCCGCAATCACACCGATGACCCAGCCCATTTCAGCCTGTGCCGCGGGGTCAGCAAGATCACCAAGATCGCGCGGCCATTCCGCATGGATCAGCATATGCGTGCGCGGGCTGCCCCACTCCCCGGTCAGGCCCCACAGCTGTTCGGTCACAAAGGGCATGAAAGGATGCAACAGGATCAAGAGCTGATCGAACAGCCAGGCCGCCATGGCGCGGGTTTCATCGCGCGCCGCCCCATCATCGCCATTCAACGGCAGTTTCGCGAACTCGACATACCAGTCGCAAAACAGATGCCAGGCAAACTGATAGAGGGTATTGGCCGCCTCGTTATATTTATGCGCCTCGATTGCCGCGGTCACTTCGGAATGCGCGCGGGCAAACTCCCCCCCGATCCAGCGGTTCAACGGCAGCTTGCACTGGCGCGGATCAAAGCCCTCGATCCGCCGGCATTCGCTCATCTCGCAAAAGCGGGCGGCATTCCACAGTTTGGTGACGAAATTGCGATAGCCCTCGACCCGGTTTTTCGACAGCTTGATATCGCGCCCCTGCGCCGCCATCGCCGCAAGCGTAAAGCGCAACGCATCGGCCCCGAATTCATCGATAAGCTCCAGCGGGTCGATCACATTGCCCTTGGATTTCGACATCTTCTGGCCATGCTCATCACGCACCAGCGCATGGATGTAGACAGTCTGGAACGGCACCTCCTTCATGAAATGCAGCCCCATCATCATCATCCGCGCGACCCAGAAAAAGATGATATCAAAACCCGTGACAAGCACATCGGTCGGATAGTAACGCGCAAGCTCGGGCGTTTCATCGGGCCAGCCAAGCGTCGAAAAAGGCCACAAGGCGGAAGAAAACCAGGTGTCGAGCACATCCTCGTCACGGACGAGCGCGACCGCCTTGCCATAATGGGCCTGCGCCGCCTCTACCGCCTGTTCCTCGTCAGGGGCGACAAAAATTTCGCCATCGGGCCCGTACCATGCAGGAATCTGATGCCCCCACCAAAGCTGACGCGAGATGCACCAGGGCTGGATATTCCGCATCCACTCGAAATAGGTCTTTTCCCAGTTGCGCGGTACAAAGACGGTCTTGCCCTGCTCAACCGCCTCGATTGCCGGACGTGCGAGCGTTGCGGCATCCACATACCATTGGTCGGTCAACCAGGGCTCGATCACCTCGCCCGACCGGTCGCCAAACGGCACCATGTGAACATGTTCCTCAACCCGCTCCAGCAGCCCCAGCGCGTCGAGATCGGCGACAATCCGCTCGCGCGCCTCATAGCGTGGCAGACCGCGATAAACCTCAGGCACCTCTTCATTCAGGCAGGCATGCGCATCGAGAATATTGTACATCGGCAGATCGTGCCGCCGGCCCACCTCGAAATCGTTGAAATCATGGGCCGGGGTGATTTTCACCGCACCGGTTCCTTGTTCCGGATCGGCATAGCTGTCCGCGACAATGGGGATCTGACGCCCGACCAGGGGCAACTCCACCATTTTGCCGACAAGATCGCGATAACGCGGATCGTCCGGATGCACCGCAACCGCGCTGTCGCCGAGCATGGTTTCAGGCCGGGTGGTCGCAACGATGACAAACTGGCCCGGCGCATCGGCCAGCGGATATTTGAAATGCCAAAGATGCCCGTTCACCTCACGCGGTTCGACCTCAAGATCGGAAATCGCGGTCAGAAGGCCCGGGTCCCAATTGACAAGCCGCTTGTCCTTGTAGATCAGCCCCTGGCGGTAAAGCTCGACAAATACCTTGATGACCGCGCGCGACAACCCCTCATCCATGGTGAAACGTTCGCGCGACCAGTCACAGGATGCACCAAGCCGGCGCAACTGCTGCACAATCGTGCCGCCTGATTCCGCCTTCCACTGCCATACCCGCTCGACAAAGGCATCGCGGCCCATATCGCGGCGGTTTGGCTCCTGATTTTCCATCAGTTGCCGCTCCACCACCATTTGGGTTGCGATCCCCGCATGGTCGGTGCCCGGTTGCCACAGGACGTCACGACCGCGCAGCCGCTCGAACCGCGCTAGAATGTCCTGCACAGTATTGTTGAGCGCATGCCCCATATGCAGGCTGCCGGTGACATTGGGTGGCGGTATGACGATGGAAAATGTTTCAGCGCCTGTGCGCTGCCCGCAATTGAACGCGCCCCCCTCTTCCCAGGCTTCATAGATCCGTTGTTCAACCTCTTGCGGGCGATAATGCTTGTCGAGCATGCGCAAAGCCTTCTGTCAATGCGTCAATAGAAGATATGGCCGCACCTCGCGGGCGCAGCATATTTTGTGAATTAGAAGCGATGTAGCACTATTGGCGCGCGCGGGAAATACGCGAGATTTCTTCCTGCACCAACCGCTCGGCCATGCCGGGCAGATGTTGATCAAGCCACTCCTTGAGGAGCGGGCGCAAAAGCTCCTTGACGATTTCCTCAAGCGACAGCCCCTGCCCCATACCCACATAGCTCGGCATATCGACAACAAGCTGATTGAGGGCCGCGGCTGTCGCCTGTGCCGTGACCTTGTCGACAATACCCGCGTCAACCGCTGTCGGCGGGGTGTCCTCTACAGCGGCCAATTCCTCGTCCATATCTGGCATATCGGGCATGGACGCGGTATCGAAATCCGGCTCCGGATCGGGCTCGGATTCAAGCACAAAGTCATCTTCAAGCTCGGGCTCAGCTTCTTCAGCGACTGGTTCGGGTTCCGGATCGGCTACCATATCTTCATCAAGTTCGGTAACCGAGCCATCTTCATTGACCATTTGGGTCAGATCGAGAACTTCGTCCTCCTCACCCTGCGGCATGGGCTCTTCCGCAACAGCATCATCAGCTTCGACAGGTTCGTCAGCCGCGCCCCCATCGGATTCTTCCTGATCGTCGTCAGAGATGATCCGTCGAATGGAAGACAGAATCTCTTCCATCGTCGGTTCGTCTTCCTGACTTTCTTGCTGCTCGTCGCTCATGCCTTCACCATTGAAGCGTGAAAATTTTCAATATGGGATTGAGCCATGATGCGGTTAACGGACCATGAATTTCCGTCTTCTCAATTCCCGTTTTCGTCACTGCCAAAGCCCGGCAACTGCCAGCGATCCCTTGTGCCCAGCAATTTGTAGTGCACCCGATCATAATGTTCGACGGGATCGTAGATCTCCACCGGCAAGCCGATCTGCCCGGCTGTCAGCCCACCGATTGCCGCCAAGAGGCTATAGGCCGCAACATATTCGTTACGCTGGGAACGGACGAGCGCAACCTGCGTATTCAGCAATTCCTGCTCGGCATCCAGCACATCGAGCGTGGTCCGCGAACCAACCTCGGCCTCCTGCCGCACACCATCCAGCGCGATCCGGTTCGCCCGCACCGCGGCTTCATCGGAAACGATACGCGCCCGTGCCGAACGCAGGCCTTCCCATGCGTTATGGACGCCCTCGATTACCTGGCGACGAGCCTGCGCCGCCTCCAGTTTCCGCTGACTGTTCACCTGACGGGCCTGACGGACCGATGAATAGACCGCACCCGACTGATAGAGCGGCACAGACACCTGCATCGCGACACCGATCTGATCCTGCTGGAACCCTTCCGATCCCTGATCTTCGCCAAGCTGCGCATTGCCTTCAAGCGATACAGACGGCAGCAACCGACCGATTTCCGCCTGCACCGCATGTGCCGAGGCACGCTCTGCTTCCAGCGCCGCACGCAATGTCGGATTGTTGCTCAATGCCATTTCAACCGCTGCTTCCTCGGTTTCAGGCAAGGCCGGCAGGGGCGGCGGCGGGTCCAACTGCACCGGCAATTGACCGACAATCCGCTCATAAGCCGATTTACTTGCCGTCAATGAAGCTTCGGCGGCAGTCAGACTGGACTTCGAGGCGCTCAGCCGGGCTTCCGATTGCGCCACACCGGTGCGCGTGATTTCACCCACCCGGAAACGATCATTGCTCGCCTCCAGCTGCCGCGACAAGACCTCCACCTGATTATTGTTCAGGGCGACAACCGAACCATCCGCGACGACATCCATATAGGCCGTCACAGTGGAAAGCAGGACTGATTGTTCGGTCGCGGATAACTGTTCGCGCCCGGCGCGGACACCCGCCTCGGCGCGGCGTGTGCCATAATATGTCTGCCCGCCGCGGAACAGCGGCTGGCGTACCGTCACATCGACACCCAGCGGGCTGACGGTGCGGTCGTTTGAAATTGTCGCCCCCGCGCCGATGAAGCTGAGCGGTTGCTCGGTACGTGTCCGCTGATGCCCATATGAGCCAGAGGCGGTAACCTGCGGCCGCCAGCCCGACAGGGCCTGCGGAACGGTTTCGTCGGTCGCGCGCAAGGCCGCGCGCTGCGACTGCAATTGCGGGTTGGACTGGTAAGCCTGCACCAGCGCATCGATCAATGTTTCCGAATGGACAGGCAGGGAAAAACAGGCAATCGGCAATGCCAGGAGCATGCCTTTGGCCCCCGCTCCGCCAAATCGAAAATTAACCCCAACAGAAAAACGCGGCATCCACATACTATTTATCTCTCTAACAAGTCCCGTTATCTCTCCAACAAGTCCCGGAACCAGTTTTTCATGTTCCGGCTCACGATACTTTCCGCGAAACCCGGTCCTTTATTTCCCGCATCAGCCGTGAAACGATAGCCAATCAGGTTAATATTCAGTGTAACGCGCCACCACATTATACGCCATTTCAACCTGCATACCCGCTTGGGCAAAAACCGGCGCGCTGGCTGACCGACCGGCTCTGTGCGGGGTCACGCGGCATCAAAGCTGAACTGCCTGGGTTTTACAAAGCCGGGCAGTACGGGCGCATCCGCATCTTCCAGCGTACGGCCACTGACAATACCGCCGTCCTTTCGATATAACCGCACACGTCCGATGTTCTGCTCATATTCTATACCGACAAGCCGGCCGCCATCGCGCAGCTGGGACGCCAGCTCCTGAAGCGACAGCTCCGCCCCGCCATTGACCAGAATCACATCATAGGGCGCTTCATCGGGATATCCGGCCGCAAGCTCCCCGTTCACCAACGCCACATTATCGGCATCCAGACCTTCCAGAAGCGAGGCTGCCTTTTCGGCAAGTTCCGAATCTGATTCAAGCGCCAGCACGGCATTGGCAAGCTGCCCGATCAGGGCGGCTGCATAGCCATCGCCGCCGCCAATAATCAGCACAATGTCCTGCGGGCCGATCTCCGCCCCGTCGATCATGGTGCATAATGTGCCTGGATCCAGCAAATACCGGCCGGCGGCGACTTCAATATTGCCTTCGCTATAGGCCACGGCCTTTTTTGCTTTGGGAACAAAGGCTTCGCGCGGAATTTTTCGCAGCGACGCCAGAATTCGAGGATCGGTGATATTGCGGGGCCGGATCTGGCTTTCCACCATGATACGTCTTGCAGTGACCGGATCGGACATATGCAACGCCTTTGGGATGCTCTGATTTACGAAGTCTGCCTGCTTTGCCTCCCGATACAAATGCAGACAGAGCGGAAAACTTGTGTGTTTATACCGGCCAAGCAGCCCATTAGCAACAAATTGCCCCGCCCGGACCACCTATGCAAATGCATTACCGGCCATGGTCGGGCACGCACAGGACAGCAATATTACTCCAACTGACGAATTCGCGGCCTGACCGACAATGGCAGGCCGATTGCCCGCAACTGCCAATTGCCCCATGGCAACGGTTATGATAGATGGGTGGCCCTGATCTGCTGCGGGTGCAATTTCACCACATAATCTGTGCTTTTCTTCCTGAAGATGCGGCAATCGGAAATTTGTTCAGCCGGGCTGGTTCCTGCCCGGCATGAAGCAGGCAAGGCGACGTGGCGGAGTGGTGACGCAGCGGACTGCAAATCCGTGTACACCGGTTCGATTCCGGTCGTCGCCTCCACTTCAAATCAATAACTTAGCTGTTTTTGCTTCATGCGCGGACTGCGCATTTTACAATTCATTTTACAGTTTTGTTCTTCAATTGGCCCCGCGATGCTGCGCCAGCTTGATAAGCACCGCGTCTGTTTCGTCCGGTGAAACCCGTGCGTAATGCTCGATAATACTTGCTGCTAGGCGTCAAATCCGATGCGAATCAGATCCGCGCGCGGCGTACCGGCCGCATAGAGCCGCAGCAATTCTTCGGGGTCATAGGAATGTCCGATCGGATTTTCGGCAAATTCGGCGCCCTTAAACCAACCCTGCAATTCTTCAACCGTATCGAAATTATCGACCTGAAGCTCGACCCGGTTGCCATCCGGGTCCTGAAAATACATCGATATGGTCAACCCGTGATTGACGCACCAGACAGGCGCGATATCGCATGATTTGAGCCGTGCATAAGTGTTGAGCAGCTCCGCCAGATCGCCAAGGCCATAAGCCAGATGCTCAACCCCCGCCTGGCTGCCATCCGCAGGCTTGAGTTTCGGCTGATTGATGAAAGCAAGCCGGTGATGTTCCTC